>OFTY01000021.1_pt1 | contig 253041 bp, 199 predicted proteins | sample 1775061 | NCBI WGS metagenome assembly OFTY01 (sample SAMN08195773, study PRJEB24354) | sludge metagenome | isolation source: sludge from phenol fed wastewater aerobic bioreactor B | place: India: Nagpur | collected 2016-09-16 | reverse complement strand
GCCGCGCCTTCGATCTCGGCATCACCCATTTCGACCTCGCCAACAATTACGGCCCGCCCCCCGGCTCGGCCGAGGAGGCGTTCGGCGAGATCCTCGTGCCGCTCGTCCACAATACGCCGCTGCTGCGCCAGCTCGAGTTCAACGGCGCGGTGCGCGTCAGCGATTACAGCACCACCGGCTCGATCTGGTCGTGGAAGCTGGGCGCGACCAACGAATTCTTCCCGGGTTTCCGCGGCCGCGTGACGCGTTCGCGCGATATCCGCTCGGCCAATCTCAGCGAGCTCTATACCCAGACCACTACCGGCTATAACACGATCTACGATCCGCTCACCAAGCAGAACGTCTATGTCCTCAGCAACGGCGGCGGCAATCCGAGCCTCGAACCGGAAAAGGCCGATACCTGGACCTTCGGCTTCACTTATTCGCCGCAGGCGGTCCGCGGCCTCAACATCTCGGTCGACTATTTCGACATCGATGTGAAGGATGTGATCACCACCATTGCGGCGCAAGATCTGGTGACGCGCTGCTACAACGGCAACACGGCGCTATGTTCGCGGGTCGAGCGCGATCCGGCGACCAATACGATCACCCGGACGGTTTCGACCTATGTCAACCTCGCCAATTACAAGACCAACGGGATCGATGCGGAAATCTCCTACGTCATGGCGATGGACCGGCTGTTCAAATCGGCCAACGGCCGGCTGAAGTTCCGCCTGATCGGCACCTGGGTGGATAGCCTCACCACCGATGACGGGGTGGTGAAGCTCGAATATGTCCGCTCGCAGGGCTATTCCTTCGGGCTCGGCGTGCCGGCGTGGCGGGTCAACGGCTCGGTCGGCTATGAGAACGACACCTTCTCCGGGCTGGTGCGCGCCCGCTATATCTCGCCGGGGGGATTCAACAATCAGATCGCGCTCTCGAACAACCATATCGGCGCCTACACCTATTTCGATCTGCAGGCGCAGGTGAAGGTGCCCACCGGGTCGCGGTCGTTCGAATTGTACGGCAATGTCAGCAATCTGTTTAACAAGCAGGCGCCGAACGGGTCGCTCTATTCGCCCTATTACGACGTGCTCGGGCGCTATTTCACCTTTGGCGCGCGCGTTCGATTCTGATCATCGTGACCCCTTGGATCGCCCGGACATCGCGCCGGGCGATCATGGCTTCGGCCCCAACTGACCCGATACAGGAGAGTGCCATATGCGCCTTCGTTCCGCTCTTGCCGCAACCGCTGCAACCCTTGCGCTGCTTCCCGTCGCCGCCCCTGCGCAGGAAGCGTCCGTCGCCAAGCCCGCGGCGATCGTCGCCGACGGGCTTCCCGCGATCCCCGCGGCGCTAGTCGCCGAAACCCAGCCCTATCTTCAGGCGCGCAAGGCGATCTTCCTCGGCTGGGATCCGGCCGATCGCTCGATGCTGATCAAGACGCGCTTCGCCAATACCGATCAGATCCATAAGGTCGGCGCGCCCGATGCGGCGCGCACCCAGCTCAGCTTCGAGGCCGAGCCGGTGATCGCCGCCGCGGTTTCGCCCGGCGCGGGCGATGTCACCGTGGTGCAAAAGGATATCGGCGGCGGCGAGTTCTTCCAGCTCTACCGGCTGGTCGACGGGCGGCTGCATCTCCTCACCGACGGCAAGAGCCGCAACTGGTTCGGCGCGTGGAGCCCCGACGGCAAGGTCGTGGGCTATTCGTCGACCCGGCGTAACGGCACCGATTCAGACCTTTACGTCGTCGATCCGCGCAACCCCAAGACCGATCGCCTCGTCGCGACGGTGAAGGGCGGCGGCTGGAACATCGCCGATTTCTCCGCTGACGGCGCGCGGGCGCTGGTGGTCAACCGCATGTCGGTCAACCGCGCCGATATCTATGAGCTCGATCTCGCCTCGGGCAAGATGCGCGCGCTGAACGATGTGAAGCGCGAGGTTTCGTACATCGCGCCGCATTATGCGCCGGACGGCGCGATCTGGATCCTGTCGGACATCGATTCCGATTTCGTGCGATTGGGCCGGCTCGACGCGCGCAGCGGCAAGTTCACCCCGGTTTCCGCCGAGCGGAAATGGGACGTGACCGAATATGCGCTTGCCCCCGACGGCAGCTTCGTCGTCTACGCCACCAACGAGGCGGGGGTCAGCCGGGTGCATGTGCTCGACGTTCGCGCGGGGACGTCGCGCGACGTGACCGGGCTGCCCGCGGGGGTCATCCCCTATACGATCGGCTCGCCGATCCAGATCGCGCCCTGGGGCACGATCGGTCTCAGCATGTCCTCCGCACGTGTCGCCGGCGACGCCTTTGCGATCGACCCGAAGACGCTGGCGGTGACGCGCTGGACGCGCAGCGAAACCGGCGGGCTCGATCCGGCGAAGAATGTCGAGCCGCAACTGGTCGAGGTCAAAAGCTTCGACGGCGAAACCGTATCGGGCTTCCTCTATCGCCCCGATCCCGCGAAATTTCCCGGCAAGCGCCCGCTGATCGTCAATATCCACGGCGGGCCGGAGGGGCAGACCCAGCCCGATTTCCTCGGGCCGGACAATTATTATCTCAACGAACTCGGCATCGCCTTGTTCTTCCCCAATGTCCGCGGCTCGACCGGCTTCGGCAAGCGCTTCGTCAACCTCGACAACGGGCCGTTCAAGCGCGAGGATTCGGTGAAGGATATCGGCGCCTTTCTCGACACGCTGACCAAGGATCCGACGCTCGACCCGGCGCGCTTCGCCGTCACCGGTCTCTCCTACGGCGGCTATATGTGCTACGCCACCGCGACGCATTATTCGGCGCGGCTGAAGGGCGCGAATTGCTATGTGGCGATCTCGAACTTCGTCACCTTCCTGGAGAATACGCAATCCTATCGGCGTGACCTGCGCCGCGTGGAATATGGCGACGAGCGCGATCCGAAGCAGCGCGCCAAGCTGATCGAAATCTCGCCGCTGACCAATGTCGACAAGATCACCGTGCCGTTGCTCATCGCGACCGGCGGCAACGACCCGCGCGTCCCGGCGAGCGAGGCGGAGCAGATCATCAAGGCGGTGCGCGGCAAGGGCGGCACCGTGTGGCATGTGCTCGCCGAGAATGAGGGGCACGTTTTCCACAAGAAGGAGAATGAGGACTATTATTTCTGGGCGAGCGCCTTGTTCTGGAAACAGATGCTGCTCGCCGATCAGGGGCGGTGACCTTCGCCCGCCTGGGTGCGGTCGTCGCGATCGCGTGGCTGTCCGTCGCGCCGTCTGGCGCGGCGGACCGGCGGGCGCCGGTGGTGCACGTCGATCACCACGTCCATCTCCACGCGCCCGCGATCCTCGCGATCCTGTCCGATTATTGTGCCAGCCCGGGGCGGGCGAGCAAATGCGATGCCGAGTTCACCCGGCCGCTGGCCGTTGCGGATCTGCGCCGCGCGATGGACGATGCGGGCATCCGTCGCGCGCAGGTGATGTCGACCGCCTATCTCGCGGAAAGCCCGCTGATGGCCGCGCTGCCGCCGAACCACGCGGCGATCGTCCGCGCGGCCAATGACTTCACCGTGGGGCTGGCGCGCGCGCAGCCGGCACGCTTCTCGGCCTATATCGGCGTCAACCCGCTGACGCCGACCGCGCTGCCCGAGATCGCGCATTGGCGCGGCGATCGTCATGTCGCCGGGATCAAATTGCATCTCGCCAATTCGCGCTTCGACTATCACCGGCCCGAGCAGGTGAGGATACTCGCGAACGTGGTGCGCGCGGCGGCGTCCGCGCATTGGCGCGTCATGATCCACATGCGCCACCGCGTCGAGGGGTACGGCGCCGACGAGGCACGCATCTTCGTGAACCAGGTGCTACCCGCGGCGCGCGGCACGACGATTCAGATCGCGCACGCCGCGGGCTGGGGCGGGGTCGATTCCGCGACCCTTGCCGCGCTCGGCGTCTTTGCCGAGACGTGCGAGCATGATCGCCCGCGATGCGCCAATCTCTATTTCGATCTCGCCGCGATCCGGCCGGAAAGTGTGCCGGATCGCGACAAAGCGGCGCTGGCCGGGCTGATGCGGCGGATCGGGTTGCGCCATTTCGTCCCGGCGTCGGACTGGCCGTTCATGCGCGATCTTCGCGCTTATTATGCCGGGCTGCGCACGCTCCCGCTGTCCGACGCCGAGTGGCAGAAGGTTGCGCGCAATGTGGTTCGCTGAGAAAGTCTACCTGTTCCCTGTGCGCGCCTATCGTCTATGGCGCGTGAGAGAAACGCGATGAGCCAGTTGACCGAGATGTGGCGACACGTGCGTGGTGTCTTGCGCAAGCGAGGCGTCGCGGATCAGGATGCGGACGATCTGGTGCAGGAAGCCTTTCTCAAGGTCGAATATTATGAGCGGAAGCATGAGGTGCGGTCACAAGAGGCGCTGCTGGTGAGGATCGCGGTCAACCTGTCGATCGACGAACAGCGTCGCGAACGGCGGGCGCCCTTTGCCAATGAGAATGTCTTCACGATCGTCGATACCGCGCCGGATTCGGAGCAGGTGCTGCAATCGCGTGCGCGGCTGAAACATGCTAGTGACGGGCTGGCGCAATTGCCTGAGCGTACCCGCCGGATCCTGCTTCGCCGGCGGCTCGACGGCGCGAGCTATGCGACGATCGCCCGGGAAGAGGGGATGTCGATTGCCGCGGTGGAAAAGCGCATCGCGCGCGCGACGCTCGAACTGATGAACTGGATGGAACAATGGTAACGCGGTCGAGCAACGAGCGCGCGCGGCTCAACGCCGAGGCCGCGGCCTGGATCGCGCGGCTGCACGGCCCGAGCGGTGCGGCTGCGGAGGCGCCGCTGCAGGATTGGCTCGATGCCGATCCCGAGCATCGCGACGCGTTCCGGCGCGCCGGCGAATTGTGGGATCTGCTCCCCGATGCCGCCGCGCTCGGCGAGGAGGACGCCGGCGCGCGACCAGCCCCGGCGCCGCGACGCTGGATTCCCGCCGCGATCGCCGCCTCGCTCTTGCTGCTGGCGGGCGGCGGCGCGATCGCGGTCTATCTCGATCAGCCGTCGGCGTTCGATACGCGGATCGGCGAGCAGCGCGTCGCGACGCTCGACGACGGCAGCCGCATTGCGCTCAACACCGACAGCCATGTCACCGCGAAGCTCGGCCGGCACGAGCGCCAGATTTCGCTCGACCGGGGCGAGGCGCTGTTCGATGTCGCGCATGATGCCGCGCGGCCCTTCGTCGTCGACGCCGGGGACGAACGCATCAAGGCGCTGGGGACGAGCTTCGTCGTGCGGAGGGATGCCGATCGCGTCCGTGTCACATTGCTGCGCGGCAAGGTGGAGGTGACGCAGGTAGGTGCCCCCCCACGGCTCGTCGCGGTGCTCGCGCCGGGCGAGCGCGTTTCGGTCGGGCGGGGCGGTGCGGTCGCGCTCGATCGGCCGCCGCTGGATGCGGTTACCGCGTGGCGGCGCGGCGAACTGACCTTCCGCGATACCCCGCTGTCGGAAGCGGCCGCCGAGATGAATCGCTATGGCGACGAGCATTTGGTGGTAAGCGACGCGCGGTTGGCGGCATTGCCGATCTCGGGCGTGTTCGCGACCGGCAATCCGTCCGAATTCGCGGCGGCGGTGGCGCAGCTCCACGGGTTGCGCGTGCAGCGAGAGGGCGACGACGTGCTGCTGACACGCTGAGGGCGATCGCGCCGCGCGTCCGCCCTGCCGCTGCCCGAACGGGTGCGGCGAGATGGTGTAAAGGAAGGACATGGGGCAGGGGGGACGACTGATATTGCTGTCGGCACCGGCGTGCCTGATAGCCTCTGCCGTCGAGGCGCAGCCCGCGCCTCGCTATCGCTTCTCATTGCCCCGCCAGGATCTCTCGCTGTCGCTCGAGGCGGTGGCGACGACCACCCATTCGAACATCATCTTCACCTCCAGCGCGGCGCGGGGCCGCATCGCCCCGGCGATCGACGGCACGTACAGCGTTGCCGAGATATTGCGTCGCCTGCTCATCGGCTCGGGGCTCGGCGCGGTGCAGACCGCCGGCGGTTCCTTCATCATCGCCGCCGATCGCAAGGCGACGGTGGCGGTGCGCCGCTTCCGTCGGCCGCCGCCCGTAGCGTCGCTCACAATCAAGCCGGTCGAGCCGGTCGATATCGTCGTCACCGGGTCGCGGATCGATACGCCCGGCTTCGAGGGGCCGAACCCGACCGCGCATATCGCCGGATCGGATTTCGCGATCGGCGCGCGCGCCAATGTCGCCGCGATCCTCAACGATCTCCCGCAATTCCGCGGGACGATTTCGCCCCAGACATCGGGCACTAATACGAGCGCGGGCATGGCCCCCGTCGATCTTCGCGGGCTGGGGATCAACCGCACGCTCGTCCTGCTCGACGGGCGGCGCTTCTCGAGCGACAATGATCTCAACACCGTGCCGACGGTGCTGGTCAAATCGGTCGATATCGTGACGGGCGGCGCATCCGCGGCCTGGGGTTCGGGCGCGGTGAGCGGGGTGGTCAACATCGTGCTCGACGAAGGACTCAAAGGGGGGAGGCTCGGCGCGCAGACCGGGATTTCCTCACGCGGCGATGCGGCGGAGCGTCGGTTCGAAGGCGCGTTCGGCGCCGATTTCGCCGGCGGCCGCGGCCATATAACGATCGGCGGCGAATATCTCGACAATGACGGCGGCATCCCCAAGACGTCGCGCGCGAACGTCGGGCGCTGGGCGAGCGTCGCCGTCGGGCCGGGCAGGTTCATGCTGGTGCCCGACGTGGGGATCGCCAATGCCGCGCGCGGGGGCCTGATCACCACCGGGGTGCTGGCCGGCAAGGTGTTCAATCGCGACGGCTCGTTGCGCGACTTTCGCTACGGCACGGTGGTCGGCAGCCAGATGATCGGCGGGGAGGGGCCGTCGAACGACGACATGGCGCCGCTCGTGACGCCGCAGCGGCGATATAGCGCGCTCGGCCGCGTTAGCTTCCTGGCCAGCGACAGCGTAAAGGTCACCGCCGAGCTGCGCCGGTCGCGGATGTGGAACAATTATATCTGGTTCGGCGACAACAACCGCGGAAACATCTTCATTTCGCGAGACAATGCCTTCCTGCCGGACGCGGTGCGCGCGGATTTGCTCGCGGCCGGCGAAACCGGCTTCATGATGGGCCGGTTCAATGCCGATTTCCCGTTCCCGCGCATCGATTTCGAGCGCGTCACGACGCAGGGGACGCTCGCGCTCGACGGCACGATCGGGCGAGACTGGCGCTGGAGCGGCTATTACAGCCACGGCGAATATCGCAACGATCTCGACGCGCCCGGCTTCGTCATCGGCGCGAACTTCAATCAGGCGGTCGACGCTGTGCGCGATCCCGCGACGGGCCAAGCGGTGTGCCGCATCAAGCTCGCGGACCCGTCGAGCCCCTGCATCCCGCTCAACCTGTTCGGCGAAGGCGCACCGTCGGCGCAGGCGCTCCGCTTCGTCCTGGGGACGCCGCGTCAGCGCTCGACGACGCGGCTCGACATCGGCGGCGTGAGCTTGCGCGGGGAGCCGGTGACGCTCTGGGCGGGCGCGGTCTCGGTTGCCATGGGGCTGGAGGCGCGCCGCGAAACGGTCCGGCAGACGGTCGGCGATTTCGATCTCGCGCGCGCGTTCCGCACCTTCAACTTCACCCCGATGAACGGCGGTTTCTCCGTCAAGGAAGCCTTTGGCGAGATCCTCGTGCCGCTGCTTCGCGATCGCCCGATGTTCGACAAGCTCGAGGTGAATGCGGCGGCGCGGCTGTCGAGCTACGATACCACCGGCGCGATCTGGTCGTGGAAGCTCGGCGTGACGAATGAGGTCTTTCCGGGTTTCGAGGTGCGGCTCGCGCGGTCGCGGGACATTCGTTCGGCGAACTTGTCCGAACTCTTCACTCAGTCGACGATCGGCTACAATACCGTCATCGATCCGGTGAAGAACGTCAGCATCTATGCCCTCACCAATAACAACGGAAATCCGGATCTGCGCCCGGAAACCGCAACCAGCTTCACCGCCGGATTCGTTTATTCGCCGCATCGATTGCGCGGATTTCGTCTTTCGCTCGACTATTACAAGATCCGTATCGATCATGTAATCACCACGATCTCCGCGCAGGATCTGGTCGTCCGCTGTTACAACGGAAATCAGGCGCTGTGCGGGCGTGTCGAGCGCGATGCGGACGGCAATATCGTCCGCATCACGACCGCTTATGTGAACCTGTCGGAATATCGCATGGACGGGATCGACGCCGATCTTTCGCAGACCTTCCCGCTCCGCGTCGCCGCTGGGCCGCCGGGGACGATCACGTTGCGGCTCCGCGCGAGCTGGGTTGATAGTCTGAGGGTCAACGACGGCGTGAGCACGATCGAATATGCCGGATCGCAGGGCGATTCCTTCAGCCTCGGGGTCCCGAAGTGGCGGCTCAACGCAAGTGCCGAATACGCTAGCGATCTATTCGGCGCGCAATTGCGGATGCGCTATATCTCGCCGGGAAACTTCAACTCGACGGTCAATCTGGTCAATAACCACATCGCGCCTTATTCGTATGTCGATCTCCTCGCGCGCGCCAAAATCGCGTCGGACGGAAGGGACAAGATCGAGATTTACGCCAATGTGTCGAACCTGTTCGACAAGCAGCCGCCTAACGGATCGCTTTATTCGCCCTTCTACGACGTGATCGGGCGCTATTTCTCGCTGGGCGCGAAGATCGCATTTTAAGCGGCAATCGTCGCGTATGTCGGGTGGTGCCCGCTCCAGATGAGCAGGCACCACCTATTGGTCAGCTCGCTGCCGGCTCTGCCGCTGGCTTTGCCGCCGGTTTGGGTGCGCTAGGCTTGCGCGGCTTCTTGGCGGGCGCCGCCGCGCCGTCAGCCTTGGGTGCGGCCGCCGGCTTCGCTGAGGCTGCCGGCTTTGCTGCTGCCGCCGGCTTCGCAGCGGTTGCCGGTTTTGCGGCCGCTGCCGGTTTCGGGGCGGCCGCCGGCTTCGGGACGCTGCTTTTGGCGGCGCGCTTGGGCTTCGCGGGCTTGGCGGGCGCTGCCGCCGCAGGTGACGCTTTGGCGGTTGCCGCCGCCGGGGCGGTGGTCGCCTTCTTCGGCGCGGCGGCCTTCGGCTTTGCCGTCTTGGCGGCGGCCGGCGCGGCTACTTTCGCGCTCGCCGGGGCTTTCGCAGCGGCGGGCTTCTTGGCCGGCGCAGGGCGCGCCGCAGCGGGAGCCGCTGTCGTCTTCGCGTCAGGCGCCGCCGCCGGAGCAGTCGGCTTGCGGCCGAGCCCGAGGCGCTTTGCGACTTCGCGGCGTTCTTCCGAATAACCGGGGGCGACCATCGGATAGGTCTTGGGAAGCTTGTAGCGCTCGCGATATTCCGCCGGCGTCAGCCCGTGCGAGCCGAGATGGCGCTTCAGGCTGCGGTACGGCTTGCCGTCGATCAGGCTGAGGATGTGATCGCGCGACGCGAGGCTCTTGCGCACCGTCACCGCCGGTTCGAATTCCGGCGCGGCGGGCGTGGCTGGCTCGCTCGCCCCGCCCAGCGCCGTCCGCGTCGCCGCGATCAGTTTCGCGAGGTCCTCGTTCGGGACTGAGTTGTTCGAGACATAGGCGCTCAGCAACTGTACCGTCAGCTGCGTGAGATCGGGCTGCTCATTCTCTGCCATCTGGGACTCCGTATCGAGAAAAGGCCGGATTAGCGGGCATGCGATACTTGGATTACTTTTCGACTAAGAAAAACCCCCTTTTTTTGTAAATTCGGGCGGTTTTGAATGTCGGATCGAACGTTGATCGGCATGTCGGGCTAATCGGGATCTTGGCATTCCCGTCGCAACCACTCCCGGAAAAGTGCGAAGGCTTTGATCCGTTTGCTACTTTCCGGAAAGGCGAGCCAATAACTGCGCTCCTCGATCAGCGGCGCATCAAACGGGATAATCAGTTCCCCGGCAGTCAATTCCGGGGTGATGAGAAAGCTGGGCAACAGCGCCGCGCCCCCGCCGGCTTTCACGGATTGCGCGAGCATCAGGAAATGACTGGCATTGGGAAGATTTTCGATTTCCGGCCCGGGCAGACCGAACATCGCGAACCAGCGCGCCCAGGCATCTCTGCGCTGCGACTGCACGAGCAGCGGAACGTGAAGAAAGTCTTCCGGCGAAGAGATTGGGTGGCGTTCGAGCAATGCCGGTGCGACGACCGGTACCACAAGTTCGCTGAACAGCAGGTCATGTTCGGCGTCCGGCCAGTCGGCGCCGCCGACATGGATCGCGCCGTGGAAGGCTTCGCGCGTAAAATCGAAGATATCGGTACGCGCCGACAGATTGACGACTAGATCGGGATGCGCCTGAGTCAATCGTGGCAGCCGCGGCGCGAGCCAGCGCATCCCGAAACTCGGCAATACCGCGAGTTCGATCATATGTTCGGGCTCGGGGTCCATCAGCCTGCCGGTCGCGCGGCGTATTCCGGCCAGCGCCGGGCCGATATCTTCGAGGAACGCATGGCCGGTCTCGTTCAGCGCCACCCGCCGCCCGGTGCGGGCGAAGAGCGCGGCGCCGAGCCATTGTTCGAGATTGGAGATGTGCCGGCTGACCGCGCTTTGCGTCAGATGCAGGCTTTCCGCCGCGCGCGAGAAAGACCCGAGCCGCGCCGCCGCCTCGAAACAATGCAGCATCGCCATCGGTGGCAATCGGCGGCGGTCGTCATATCTCATGCGTGATACTCATATGCATATGCGCATAACAGGACTGTTTATCCCCCGTAAGGTGGGAAATCATGTCAAATCCGCATGAGAGAGAAATGATGGGCGAGATATTGCGATCGACCTGCCCCGCGACGGGCGAGATTCTGTGGGAAGGTGCGGTCGACGATGCCGCGGCCGTCACCCGCGCGCTCGCCGCCGCGCGGCGCGCATTCGATGATTGGTGCGAGACCGATCTCGACGCGCGGATTGCAATCGTCCGGGCTTATGCCGACCGGTTGAAAGCGACCGCGGAAGAACTCGCAGTGACGATCGCGCGCGAAACTGGCAAGCCCCTGTGGGAGGGGCGGCAGGAAGTCGCGTCGATGATCGGCAAGGTCGAGATTTCGATCGCTGCACAGGCCGAGCGCGCGGGATCGCGCACCAATGCGCAGCCGTTCGGCCATGCGGTGCTACGGCATCGGCCACACGGGGTGATGGCGGTGCTCGGCCCGTATAATTTCCCGGGGCATCTGCCCAACGGGCATATCGTCCCGGCGCTACTCGCGGGGAATGCGATCGTCTTCAAGCCGTCCGAGGAAACCCCGGCGACCGGCGCGCTGATGGCGCGGCTGTTTCGCGAGGCGGGGGTGCCTGATGCGGTGCTGTCAGTCGTTCAGGGCGGGCGCGACACCGGCGCGGCGCTGATCGCGGGCGATATCGACGGGCTGTTGTTCACCGGCTCGGCGGCGACCGGCACGATCCTGCGCCGCGCGATGCTCGATCGCCCGCATGTGATCCTCGCGCTCGAACTGGGCGGCAACAACCCGCTGATCGCGTGGGACGGCGATCCGGCGGCGGTGGCGTCGGTGGTCGCGCAATCTGCGTTTATCACCGCGGGGCAGCGCTGCTCATGCGCGCGGCGGCTGATCGTGCCGGAAGGCGCAATCGGTGAAGCTTTCGTCGAGGCGGTCGTCGCGCTTGCCGGGCGGATGCGGATCGGGCCGTGGGATATGACACCCGAACCGACCTTCGGCCCACTGATCTCGGCCGCCGCCGCTGACCGCGCGCGCGCCGCGGTGGCGGGACTGGTCGACGCGGGCGCGCGGCCAGTCCTGGCGACGCGCGATCTGCCGGCATATTCGCCCGCCTTCATGACGCCGGTGATCCTCGACGTGACCGGGATCGACGTGCCCGATCAGGAGATTTTCGCGCCCGTCCTCCAGGTCCGGCGGGTGGCGGATTTCGACGGGGCGATCCGCGCCGCCAACGATACCGCTTTCGGCCTCGCGGCGGGGCTCGTCTCCGAGGATGAGGCGCACTGGACGCGCTATCTCAGCCGCGCGCGCGCCGGGGTCGTCAACTGGAACCGGCCGACCACCGGGGCGAGCGGCGCGATGCCGTTCGGCGGGGTCGGCGCGTCGGGCAATCACCGCCCGAGCGCATATTATGCCGCCGATTATTGCGCCTATCCCGTCGCGAGCTTCGAGGCCGGGCGGCTCGCCGACCTGACCGCGGATATCAAGGGCATCGCCGATGCGTGAGATCAATTTCGACGGGCTGGTCGGCCCGAGCCATAATTATGCCGGGCTGTCGCTCGGCAATATCGCGTCGGCGAAGAATGCGGGGGGCGTTTCGGCGCCGCGCGCGGCCGCACTACAAGGGCTCGCCAAGATGCGCCGGATGCTCGCGCTGGGGCTGCCGCAGGGGGTGTTCCTGCCGCATGCCCGGCCGGACATCGGCTGGCTACGCGCGCTCGGCTTCGCCGGCGACGACACTGCGGTGTGCCGCTCGGCCTGGGCACAGGAACCTGCGCTGTTGCGCAACGCGATGTCCGCCTCGGCGATGTGGACCGCCAACGCCGCCACCGTCTCGCCCGCGCCCGATACACGTGACGGGCGGTGCCATTTGAGCGTCGCCAATCTGTCGACGATGCTCCACCGCAGCATCGAGCACGATCAGACGTTGCGGCAATTGCGGCTGGCGTTCGCCAATCCGCGCTATTTCGCGGTTCACCCCGCGCTGCCGGTGGGGCTGGGCGACGAAGGCGCGGCCAATTTCATGCGCATCGGCCGGTCGCATGCCGATCGCAGCCTCGAAATGTTCGTTTACGGCGAGCGCTCGTCGGGGCCATTTCCGGCGCGGCAGCATCGTGCCGCCAGCGCCGCGGTGGGGCGCCGGCACGGGCTGGCGGAGGGCGACATCGCGCTCGTCCGGCAAAGCGATGTCGCGATCGCCGCCGGTGCGTTCCACAATGATGTCGTCGCGGTGGCGAACGAAAATGTGCTGTTCACCCACGAACACGCCTTCGCCGATCGCGATACGGTCTATCGCGATCTGCTGGCAAGAGTGCCGGGTGCGGTGATCATCGAAGCCCCGGCCGGGCGAGTTAGCCTCGATGCGGCGATCCGCTCCTATCTGTTCAACTCGCAGCTCGTGACGCTCGCTGCGGGCGGAATGGCGCTGATCCTCCCGCTCGAAGCGCACGAGACCCCCGAGGTCTGGGCGTGGCTCGAAGAGGTCAGGGCGGCTGACAATCCGATCGCCCAGCTCGAAGTGGTCGACGTCCGTGAATCGATGCGCAACGGCGGCGGGCCCGCCTGCCTTCGCCTGCGCGTCGCGGTCGATGCCGAGGCGGAGGCGGCGATCGACCCGCGGTTCCTGCTCGATGAGCGCCGCTGCGACCTGATCGAGGCGATGGTCGCGCGCCACTGGCCCGAGCGGATCGCGCCGGACGATCTGGGCGAGGCTGATCTCTGGCATCAATGCCAGACGGCGCGCGCGGCATTATTGTCCGCGCTCGGTTTTCAGGCGGGCGAGCTGTGACCGCGCCGGCGTGGTTCGATCGCAGCGCGGACCTGCCGTTCGTGCGCCCGGTGCGCGCCGACGATCTCGACGCCTTGCTCGCGCTTGCCGCGCTGACCGGGGGCGGGATGACCAATCTGCCCCCCGATCGCGAAACCCTCGCCGAAAAGATCGCGTGGAGCGAGGCTTCGCTCGCGGCCGATATCGCGACGCCGGCGAACGAATTCTACCTCCTCGTGCTTCAATCGGGGGACGGCCGCGTGCTCGGCACCGCGAGTTTGTTTTCGCGGCTCGGCGCGAAATGGCCGTTCTACAGCTACAAGGTCAGCCGGGTGACGCATGTGTCGCGCGATCTCGACCGTAGTTTCTCGACCGAGATCCTCCATCTCGTCAACGATTTCGACGGCGCGTCCGAGGTCGGCGGGCTGTTCCTCCACCCCGATGCGCGCGCCGGCGGGCTCGGCGCGTTGCTCGCGCGCAGCCGCTATATGTTCATCGCCCAGCATCGCCGGCGCTTCGGCGATGCCGTCATCGCCGATCTGCGCGGCTGGGTCGAAGACGGGTCGAGCCCGTTCTGGGAGGCGGTGGCGGGGCCATTCTTCGGCAGCGGCTTCCTCGAGGCGGATCTGCACAATGCGATGCACGGCAACCAGTTCATCGCCGATCTGATGCCGCGCTATCCGATCTACACCAGCATGCTGCCCGCGGCGGCGCGCGCGGCGATCGGACGGCCGCACGACAATTCGGTGCCGGCGCTGAAGCTGCTCCAGGCGGAGGGCTTCGTCTACGAGGGTTATTGCGACATTTTCGACGCCGGCCCGACGGTTCAGGCGCGCACCGACCAGATCCGCACCGTCCGGCAATCGCGCCCGGTCGAGGCGGCGCTGCCGACGCTGGTGAGCGACGATGCGCAACCGCTCGTGGCGCAGGGGCGGGGGCGTGCGTTTCGCGTGTGGCAGGTTGCTGGCGGAGAGGGGCGGTAGGCTTAACTCCCGCCGGCACGTCGAATTTCTTTCGAGCGGATTGTGTTGAGTGCTTCGTCACCCCGGCCTTGAGCCGGGGTCCATCGTGCCTCAGGTTCCGCGACCAGAGCCTTTTGCTCCGCGCTTGCCTCCCGATGGACCCCGGCTCAAGGCCGGGGTGACGGGTGTGCGCGCGGCAGGACCGTGTCCGCCTTACGCCACGACCGGATTGAACCGTGCCGGCGAAACCAGATGCCCGCGCAACGTCCGCAGGCCGCGCGCGAGCCCCTCGCGATCCGCCGCGCCGCCGAGCGAAACCCGGATCGCATCGTCAGGCGCATCGTCGACCGCGAAGCGGCCGGCGGGAATGATCTGCAGATCGTGCCCGCGCATCGCCTCGGCCAGTTCGCGTCCGGTCGCGCCGTTGGCGATCCCGATCCAGAGATGATAGCCGTCCGGGTGCGCGGCATAAGCGATATCGCCCAGCGCCTCGCCGGCGACCGTGCGCCGGGCACGCACCTCGTCGCGCATCTCGGCGACAAGCGTCTGGAGCGCGCCTTGCCTGATCCAGCTACTGACCAATGCGGCGTTGATCGGGGGCGGCATGATCGTCGTCTCATGAACGTCGACCGCCAGCCGAAGCGCCGCCTCGACCGTCGGCGCGCGGACGAACGCCACCCGCAACGCCGGGGAAATGACCTTCGACGTGCTCGCGACATACCAGGAATTGGCCGCGGCGAACGCGGTCAGCGTCGGCAGCCGATCGCCCGCCAGCAGCCCATAGGCATCGTCTTCGATGATCTGCAGCCCGGCGGCGACCGCGGTCTCGGCCAGCGCCTCGCGTGCCGCGGCGGTCAACGTATGCGCGGTCGGATTGTCGTTGGTCGGGACGAGATAGAGCGCGCGGATCGATTCGCCGCGCAAGGCCTCTTTCAGCGCCGCCGCGCTCATCTCGGGCAACGCGACGAGCCGCAGCCCGAGCCGCGCGGCCAGCGCCTTGAGCCCCGAATAGACGTAACGGCCACAGGCGATCGCATCGCCTCGTTCGAGCGTGGATGCGAGGATCGCGTGGAGCGCATTTTGGCCGCCGGCGGTGAGCACCGTTTGCTCCGCCACCGTCGCGGTGCAGATCTGCGCGATTAGCTCCGCCCCGGCGATGCGGTCCTGCAACGCGCCGCCGGGCGGCTGATATTGCAGTCGCGCGCCCGAGCTGTGCCGCAGCAGCGCGGTGGTGCCGTCGGCGATGGCCTTGCCGATCGCGCCCTCGCGCAGATCGGGGGGCATGTTCATCCCGGTATCAACCTGCGGCAATTGCGCGAAGCTGGTGTCGCCGGGTTCGCGGACGAAGCTGCCCAGCCGCCCCTTCGCCTCGATCAGCCCGCGCTGCCGCGCGACGTCATAGGCCTTGGTCACCGTCGTCAGATCGACCTTGAGCCTGCTCGCCAGCTCGCGTTGCGGGGGCAGGCGGTCGCCGCCGCGCAGCCTCCCCGTCGCGACCGCGGTCTCGATCGCATCGGCGATCGCCTGATATTTGGCGCCCGCGCCGTCGATCAGGGCCGGCAACCAAAGCTCAGTCGTCAAAGTCGCTTTTCCCCGCTTCATAGTCGCGGCCGTGAAGCTGCGCCCACAGCCGGCCCGTCCCGGCTTCCTGAGCCCTGTTCACATATTGCGAGGCAACCAGCCAGCCCTTGATCGGGCGCAGCGGCAGCGCGCAGCCCGCCAGCATCAGCGGCACCGAGGTAACGAGATGCACCCAATAAGGCGGATCGAACGCCACCTGCAGCCATACGACGAAGAAGATCAGCGGGAAGGCGACGATGCACAGCGAGAAAAACGCCGGGCCGTCGTCGGGCGCGGCGAAGCGATAATCGAGGCCGCACACCTCGCATTTGTCGCTGACCTTGAGCCAGGCCTTGAACATATGGCCCTTGCCGCAGCGCGGGCAGAGCCCTTCCCAGCCGCTCTTGAGGATCCACCTGAACTTGTCGCCGCCAATTTCTTCGGTCATTGCTCGCTCCTGAGCCATACAATGATCCATACATAAGACATGCAAAGCGGTTGCGCTAGGGGTGATCGACGTTCGGCGGAAATTCGCGACAAATGGTCGCACGTCTCCGTCACCCCGGCCTTGAGCCCGGGCCATTGCGCCGGCAGCGCGGCGGCCAGAGCATCGTGCGGATAGAGGAAAACCGTTCGCCCTGAGCTTGTCGAAGGGCGTCCTACCGCCCGAGAGTTCGGGCCGCCCTTCGACAAGCCCAGGGCGAACGGTGGTGGGTGATCCAGATTTAACAGCCGGTGGGGTGGAGCCGCTCGCGCCGCGCCCGCTGCCGATCAGGCGATGATCAGCTCCACGCCCGCCTGTTCGATCATCCGCGCGTGGACATCGCTGATCCCGGCATCGGTGACGACCACATCGAGTTCGTCGAGCCCGCACACCACCGATCCCGAGGGCGCGGCGAATTTCGAGCTGTCGACCAGCAGCGCGACCCATTCGGCGCGGTCGATCATCTGGCGTTCGGCGGCGGCGAGCACGACATCGGCCTGCATCACCCCCTGCGCGCCGACGAACGCCGCGCCCATGAACAGCCGCGGGGCATAAACGCGTGGCATGCATTCCTCGCCGCCGATGCCGAGGATGATATTCTGCTCGCGAAACACCGATCCGCCGGGCACCGCGATCCGCGTCCCCGGCTGGGGCAGCAAGGCGCTGACCACGTGGAGCGAATTGGTCAGCACTTGGAGATGCAGATCGGCGAGATGGTTGCACATCTGCAGCGTGGTCGATCCGCCGTCGATGATGATCGATTCACCCGGCTTGCACAGCGTCGCGGCGGCGCGGCCGATCGCTTCCTTCTGCGCGCGGTTGCGATCGATATTCTCGTGGAACGGCACCCCGGCGAGCGACTGGACGTCACCGCGCTCGCCCGTCGCCTCGTCCTCGACCAGCCGCGCCCCGCCGCGCACGCGCTGGATCACGCCCTTCGCCTCGAGCCGGTCGAGATCGCGGCGCAGCGTCGCCGGCGAGGCGGGGATCGACGCCTCCAGGCTCTTGAACGACACGAAGCCGGTCTTCCCGATCAGATTGAGGATCAGGCTATCACGTTCTTCGACATGCATCCCGTAGCGGCCTCGATATTGCAGCGGGCCGTTGTGCCGGGCTGATCCCCCGAAATCAATCTTTTTCGCTCAAACGATGCCAGCGCCGAGCCCCGCCGCATCGCGCTCCTGCGCCTTGCGCGCGCGCCAGCCGCTCGCGCGATAGGCCGGGATCGGATCGATCGCCCCGCCGGCTTCCATCCGCGCCATCGCGAGGATCGGCGAGACATCGGTGCGATAGGCCTTTCGCAGCGTGAGGAAGGCCAGCATCGTATCGTTGGCATCCTGCGCTTCGGCCAGCGCGGCGCGGTCGACGATGCTCGCCTTGGCATAAGCGCCGGCGATCGCCTCGGCCGAGGCGATCATGCTCTCGATCGGATCGGTGACGTTGTGCGACTGGTCGATCATATAGGCCGGGTCGAACCCGTCGCGCGGGTTGAGTTCGGCCTCGATCAGCTCGTTGAAGACGAGGAACAATTGGTGCGGGTTGATCGAGCCGCTGTCGAGATCGTCGTCGCCGTACTTGCTGTCGTTGAAGTGGAAGCCGCCGAGCTTGCCGAAGCGGTGGAGCCGCGCGACGATCTGCTCGATGTTCACATTGGGCGCGTGATGCCCGAGGTCGACGAGGCATTTCGCCTTGGGTCCCAGCTCCTGCGCGGCGAGGATCGACGATCCCCAATCGGCGATGACGGTGGAGTAAAACGCCGGCTCGTACATTTTGTGTTCGAGCAGCATCCGCCAGTCGTCGGGCAGCGCGGCATAGACCTGCGCCGCTGCCTCGAGATAGCGATCGAGCGACTTGGAGAAATCCTGCTGCCCGGGGAAATTGGTGCCGTCGCCGACCCAGATCGTCAGCGCGGTCGAGCCGAGCTGCCGCCCGATCTCGATACAGTCGATATTATGGTCGACCGCCTGCGCGCGCACCCCGGCGTCGCCCGCCGACAGGCTGCCGTCGCGATAGCTCAATTTCTGGCCGGGCTGATCCTGAAAGGTGTTCGAATTGATCGCGTCGAAGCCGAGCCCGAGCGCCGCGGCCTCCTCGCGCAGCGCCGCATAGTCGCTCACGCAATCCCAGGGGAAATGCGGGCTGACGCGCGGGGTGACGGTCGAAAGCTGGTGGACCACCGCGCAATCGGCGAGCTTTTCGTGGATCGTCGTCGGCTCGCCGGGGATCGGGAATTTGGCGAAGCGCGTGCCGCCGCGCCCCGCGCCCCAGCTCGGGATCGCGACCGAAAAGCCTGCGACACGCGCCTTGACCGCATCGATATCCACGCCGCGGCGGGCGAGCGCGCGGCCCAGGCTGTCGTAATCGTCGTGCAGCGCATCGAGGCGCGCGGCATTGTGGCTTTCGATCTGATCGGCCGAAAGCGGCAGTTCCTTCGCCATTGCCCGTCTCTCTCGCTGCTTATCGGGTGAATGCCTGGGCGTTTCCGGCGTCGACATTGACGATGTTTCCGGTCGATTTGGAAGATGCTTCGGAAACAAAGAAATACACCGCTTCCGCGACATCCTCGGGCAGCACGTCGCGCTTGAGCATCGAGCGATTGCGATAATGTTCCTCGAGCTCGGAGCCGGGATCGATGCCGTGCGCGCCGGCGCGTTCCTTGCGCCAGTCGCCGTCCCAGATCCGCGAGCCCTTGATCACCGCATCGGGATTGACCGTGTTGACGCGGATACCGTGCGGCGCGCCTTCCAGCGCGAGGCAGCGCGCGAGGTGGAGCGACGCCGCCTTGGCCGAGGCGTAGGCGGAGGCGTTGACCGCCGCGGCGAGCGCATTCTTCGACCCGATGAACACGATCGAGCCGCCGCCGACCGCGCGCATCAGCGGGAAAGCGGCGCGCGCGCTGAGGAAATAGCCCTCGGTCAGCACGTCGTAATTGCGCCGCCACAATTCGACGCTGGTTTCCTCGATCGACGCGGAGGAGGCGATGCCGGCATTGGCGACGAGGATGTCGAGCCCGCCGAATTCGCGGGTGCATGCGTCGAACGCGGCGGCGACCTGTCGCTCGTCGGTGACGTCGCAGGTTTCGGCGCGCACCACATCCTTGCCGAACGCCTGCGCCATTTCGGCGCGGACGCGCTCGGCGGCCTCGGCGTCGCGGTCGACCAGCACCACGCAGGCGCCGTCGGCCAGCAGCCGCCGCACCGTCGCCGCGCCGATCCCGCCGCCGCCGCCGCTGACCAGGGCGATGCGGCCGACCAGCGGCCTGGGCTTGGGCATGCGGCGCAATTTGGCTTCCTCGAGCGCCCAATATTCGATGCGATAGGCTTCTTTCTCGGGCAGGCCGACATAATCGCCGATCGCCTCGGCGCCGCGCATCACGTTGATCGCATTGCCGTAGAATTCGCCGGCGAGGCGCGCGGTGGTCTTGTCCGCGGCGAAGGTGATGCGGCCGACGCCGGGCACCAGCACGACCACCGGATTGGGATCGCGCATCGCCGGATCGCCCGGCTCCGCGCAGCGCTGGTAATAAGCCGCGTAGAGCTGGCGATAATCCTCCAGCGCCTGTGCGAGATAGGCCTCGTCGTCGAGCCGCGCGGGATCGAGCGCGAGCGGCGCGATCTTGGTGCGCAGGAAATGATCGGGGCACGAGGTGCCGATCGCCGCGAGCCGCGCGAAATCGCGGCTGCCGGCAAATTCGAGGGTTTCGGGATCGTCGGAGAAATGACCGATCTTGCCGCGCTCGCCCGGCATCAGCGCGCGAAGCCTGGGCATCAGCCGCGCGGCGATGGCGGCGCGCTCGGCGGCGGGGCGGGGGGCGACGCGTTCGCCGCCGAAGGCGGGGCCGAGCGCGAGGCGCTCGTTGAGGTAATGGGCGGCGTCGGCGATCAGCGCGACCGTATTGTCGTAGCACGCCTTGGCGGTATCGCCCCAGCAGATGATGCCGTGCCCTTCGAGCATCGCGCCGCGCAGGCTGGGCTGTTCGGTGACGAGTTGACGAAGCTGGAGCCCGAGCTCGAAGCCGGGGCGCTTCCACGGCAGCCAGCCGATCGCGCCGCCCCAGATCGCGTCGGTCGCGGCCTTGCCCGCGCTGGAGGCGGCGAGCGCGATGATTGCGTCCGGGTGGACATGATCGACGTGGGGATAGGGGAGATAGGCGTGGAGCGGGGTATCGATCGAGGCCGCGCGCGCGTTGAGGTTGAAGGTGCAATGCGGCAGATAGCCGACCATCTCATCCTCGAAGTCAACCCCGCGATAGCGCGATTCGAGCCCGAGCAATTTGTCGAGATAGAGCGTGGCGAAGCCGTCGAGCCTCATCGAGCCGATGTCGCCGCCCGATCCCTTGACCCACAGCACCGTCGCCGGCGCATCGGTGAGCGGATCGACCATCTCGATCTTCGCCGAGGTGTTGCCGCCGCCGAAATTGGTCACGGTCAGGTCCGCGCCGAGCAGGTTCGAGCGATAGAGCAGCAATTCCTCGGGCGATTTGCCCGCCGCTTCCGCGTCGGACCAGCGGTTGCGCGGCACGGCGAACGGAATGGCGGACGCCGCGTGGCGCTCCCTTGTCTCGTGTTCAAGCATCCGGAATCACTCTCCCCAGCCGCGCTGTTCGGCGCGGGTCGCTCTATCAAAGTGCCTAGCCATATGCAATCAACTTCGCTAAATATCAATCATCACGAGAACGGGAGGATATATTGGGGGGTGGGCTGAGCGTGGTGCTCGATCTGGGTAAAACCTTGTCGAAGCTCAGCCTGTGGGACGAATCCGGGGCGATGCTCGCGCGCCGGACCCGGCCCAATGAACGTATCGAAGCGACGATCGGCGGCGCGCGCGTGCGGGCGCTCGACGCGGCGGGGATCGAGGAATGGGCGCGCGGGGTGCTGCGCGAATTCGCCGGGCTGGGGCGCGTGGCGCGGATCATCCCGGTCGGCCACGGCGCCGCCGCGGCGATCGTGCGCGACGGAAAGCTCGCTGCGCCGCCGCTCGATTATGAGCAGCCGATCCCGGCCGGGTGCGCCGCGACCTATCACGCCCAGCGCGATCCGTTTGCGCAGACCGGCTCACCCGCGCTGGCCGACGGGCTCAACCTCGGGCGCCAGCTCCATTTCCTCGACACGCTCGATCCCGCGCTGCTGAGCGGCGACGCGACGATCCTGCTTTGGCCGCAATATTGGGCGTGGCGTTTCTCCGGGGTCGCTGCGTCGGAAGTGACGAGCCTCGGCTGTCACAGCGATCTATGGTGCCCGGCGTCGGGCCGGCCGTCGGCACTGGCGGTGCGGCGCGGCTGGGCGGATCGCCTCGCGCCGCTGCGCCACGCCGGTGAGGCGATCGGCACGATCGGCGCGGTCTGGGCTAGCGACACCGGCCTGCCCGCCGACACCGCGGTGTATTGCGGATTGCACGATTCCAACGCGGCGCTGCTCGCCGCGCGCGGCTTCGCCGATATCGCCGGACGTGAGGCGACGATCCTCTCGACCGGGACGTGGTTCGTCGCGATGCGGACGCCGGGAAAGGGCGCAAGCGTCGATCCGGCGGCATTGCCCGAGGCGCGCGACTGCCTGGTCAATATCGACGTTCACGGCACCCCGATTCCCTCTGCGCGCTTCATGGGCGGGCGCGAGATCGAATTGCTGACCGGGATCGACGCGCGCCGTGTCGATATCAACCCCGATCAGCCGGCGATCATCGCCGCGCTGCCCGGTGTCGTCGCGGCGGGGGCGATGGTGCTGCCGACGCTGACGCCGGGGGTGGGGCCGTTCCCCGACGGCACCTCGCGCTGGATCAACCGGCCGGCCGGATCGATCGAGTTGCGCGCAGCGGTCTGCCTTTATGCGGCGCTGGTCGCCGATGCCGCGCTCGATCTGATCGGCGCGCGCGATCGGGTGCTGGTCGAGGGGCGGTTCGGCGAGGCGCAGGCGTTCGTCCGGACGCTCGCGACGTTGCGACCCGATCTGCGCGTGTTCGTCTCCAACCAGCATAATGACGTCTCTTATGGCGCGCTGCGGCTGATCGATCCGGCGCTGGCGCCGCCCGCCGCGCTCGTTCCGGTGCAGCCGCTCGATTGCGATCTCACCGCTTACGCCGCACGCTGGCGCGCGCTCACAATGGCGCAGGAATAGCGAGGCATCATGAAGGCCGCATCGATCACCGATTATCGCGAACTCGCGCGCCGTCGGCTGCCGCGCTTCCTGTTCGACTATATCGACGGGGGTTCCTATGCCGAGGTGACGCTCGGGCGGAACATCGCCGATCTCGAAGCGGTGGCGCTGCGCCAGCGGGTGCTGCGCGACATCGCCGATATCGATCTGTCGACCAACTTGTTCGGGCAGCGGCTGGCGATGCCGGTCGCGCTCGGGCCGGTCGGACTCGCGGGGCTCAACGCGCGCCGCGGCGAGGTGCAGGCAGCGCGCGCGGCGGAGGCGGCGGGGGTGCCGTTCACGCTGTCGACCGTCTCGGCCTGCCCGCTGGCCGAAGTGACGGCGGGGGCGCGCGCGCCGATCTGGTTCCAGCTCTACATGATCCGCGACCGCGGCTTCATGATCGATCTGATGCAGCAGGCGCAGGCGGCGGCGTGCCCGGTGCTGATCTTCACCGTCGACATGCCGGTGCCCGGGACGCGCTATCGCGACTATCGCTCGGGGCTGGCAGGGGCGCCGGGGCTGGGGGGATCGCTCCGCCGCTTCGGGCAGGCGCTCACGCATCCGCGCTGGGCGTGGGATGTCGGATTGTGGGGGCACCCGCATCATCTCGGCAATGTCGTGCCGGTGCTCGCCGGCAAGACCGGGCTCAACGACTTCTTCGCCTGGATGCGCGACAATTTCGATCCGCGCACGCGCTGGGACGATCTCGATTTCGTGCGCCAGCATTGGAAAGGGCCGATCGTGCTCAAGGGCATCCTCGACCCGGAGGATGCGCGCGAGGCGGCGGCGCGCGGCGTGGAGGGGGTGATCGTCTCCAACCACGGCGGGCGCCAGCTTGACGGCGTGGCGTCGAGCGCGCGCGCGCTCCCCGCGATCGCCGATGCGGTGGGGGACCGGCTGACCTTGCTCGCCGACGGCGGCATCCGCTCGGGGCTCGATGTGGTGCGGATGCTCGCACTGGGGGCAAAGGGCGTGCTGCTCGGGCGCGCCTGGGCCTGGGCGCTCGGCGGCGCGGGCGGGGCCGGGGTGGCGCATGTGCTCGATCTGCTCGCGGCAGAGATGCGCGTCGCAATGGGGCTGACCGGGGTTACCCGCATCGCCGAGATCGATAAGCATATTATCGCAAAAGGGGGGGAGGAATGGGCGGAAACCCGCTGATTGGCGTTCTGTTTCATTGGCTTGGCGGGCTTTCGTCGGCCAGCTTCTATGTTCCCTATCGTCGCATCCGCATCTGGTCCTGGGAGATATTCTGGCTGGTCGGCGGGGTATTTTCCTGGCTGATCGCGCCCTGGCTGTTCGCCTCGATCCAGACCCACGATCTCTTCGGCGTGCTCGCCCGCACCCCGGGATCGACCTGGTTCTGGTGCTGGTTCTGGGGCGCGATGTGGGGGTTCGGCGGGCTGACCTTCGGGCTCACGATGCGCTACCTGGGGCTGTCGCTCGGCATGGCGGTGGCGCTGGGGCTGACGACGATGATCGGGACGATGGGGCCGCCGATCTTCCGCGGGACGCTCGGCGCGCTCGCCGAAACCGCGAGCGGGCAGATGACCTTCGTCGGCATCGCGATCACTTTGGCCGGCATCGTCGTGGTGGCATTGGCCGGGCGGCGCAAGGAGCGCGACATGGCCGGCGCCGCCGCCAGCCAGAGCGTCGCCGAGTTCAACCTGCCCAAGGGGCTGGCGATCGCGGTCTTTTCCGGGATCATGTCGGGCTGTTTCGCCTGGGGGCTCGATGCCGGCCAGCCGATCCGCGCGCTGAGCATTGCCGCCGGGACCGATCCCTTGTGGCAGGGATTGCCGGTGCTGTGCGTGGTGCTGCTCGGCGGCTTCACCACCAATTTCATCTGGTGCGGCTGGCTGATCCTGCGCAACCGGTCGGCGGGGCAATTCGCGGGGCGCGGCACGGCGGAAAAGCCGCCGTTGCTGCGCAATTATCTGCTCGCCGCGCTGGGCGGGACGTTGTGGTATTTCCAGTTCTTCTTCTACACGATGGGCGAGAGCCAGATGGGGAAATACGGTTTCTCCTCCTGGACGCTGCACATGGCGAGCATCATCCTGTTCTCGACGCTGTGGGGCTTCGCGCTGCGCGAATGGGCCGGGGTCCGCGCGGGAACGCGGTGGCTGGTGTGGCTGGGGATCGGCGCGTTGTTGCTTTCCACCGTGGTGATCGGCGTCGGCAATTATCTCGCGGCGTAACCGCCGTTGCCCGCATATTCGCGGGCAACGGCGCCGGCGTCAGAACTTCACCGTGATGTCGCCGGTCACGGTGCGGCCGACCTGGTAGAAATATTGGTCGGCCGCCGCTGTCTTGCCGGTGTTGATATTGGTGACGCGCTTCGAGTCGAACAGATTGTTGACCTCGACCCCGAACCGCACCGGGCCGAGTTCATAACGCGCGGACAGGATCGCGCTGTTATAGCCGTTGCTGCGATAGGCGTCATAGGCGTTGAACGACTTGGTATCGCCGGTGACGATCTGGCTGGGATCGGTGAACCACTGCCGGCCGGTCCATTTGTCGATCAGCGAGAAGACCATCGGGCCGTGCTTGAACAGGATACCGCCGGCCGCGGTCCATTCGGGGGCGTTGGCGACCTGCAGCGCCATGAAGCCGGGGTTGTCGGTCTTGGCATAGTTGCGCGACCCGTTGGCGAACACCGCGAGCCCCCCGGGGAAGGCATAAGTGATCTGGCCCTCGATGCCCTTGTACTGCACCGATCCCTGGTTGACCCAGATCGTGCCGACGCCGGGGTCGGGTGAGGTCAGCGAGGCGAATTTGTTGGAAAAGTCGATCTTGTAGACGTCGGCGTCGATGCTCAGTCGCTGGCCGTGATAGACCACGCCCGCCTGATAATTGGTCGACTTTTCCGGTGCCACCGTCGAGCGTCCGGGCGTGTCGACATAGAGCACGCCGAGCGAGGGGGCGAGGAAGCCCTTGGCAAATTGCGCATAGACCGAAAGCGTCGGGGTAGCGGCATAGTTGATCGTCGCGAACGGCAGGTCGGCGCTATAGTTTCTGCTCACCCGCTGGGCGTAGCGCGTCGTCTGGTTATAATCGGCGTCGATGCGGCGGTTGAAATCGACATGCTTGAACCCCGGGGTGATCTTCAGGCCGGGGATCGGGCGCAGTTCGAGTTCGACGAACTCTTCGGTGTGGTTGGTATTGCTGTTCTGGTCGAACTTGATGTTCTGCGGCGTCGCCACCTTGGTGGCCGGGTTGCTCACCTTCTTCTCGACATAATTGGGCAGCATCGTCACCAGATCGACGTCGCGCTGCTGGCGATAGGTGTCGGACCATTCGATCCACGCGCCGGTGGTCAACGTGACAAACCCGAAGTCGAGATGGACCTTGGCGATATCGCCGTACATCCGGTATTTGTTGGTCTTGGTATAGCCGGGGACACCGGCGACTGCCTTGGCGCCGGGGGTCAGCGTCACCGTATTCACCTCGGCGATCTGCTGGCCGTTCTTGTCGAGATGGCCGTAAGCGGTGACGTCGCTGCCGCTCAGCGTCTCATTGTCGTAGCTATAGGTATAAGCGCGGTTCTCGAAGCTCGATTTCGCGCCAAGATCGGCCTCGAACTTGATGATCTCGAAATCGGTGGTCTTGCGGGTGTGGTTATAGCCGAAATAACCCTGGCTCGTCGGATCGTTGTTGAGGCTGTAATATTTGCCGTACTGCCTGATCTGGTCGAGCGTCGCGCCGTCCTTGTCGGGCTGGTTGAAACGATTGACGTTATAGGTGCCGAGGAAGGTCAGCCGCGCATGCGCGCCGAGCGGGACCATCACCTTGCCGAAGACGTTCCACGACCGGAACGGGCTGTAGGTGCGCGCGCCGTCCGACTTCACCCATTGCGTGCTGAACACCGCCTCGGTGCCGCCGAGCTTGTCGATCGCGCCGGTCTGCGCCACCGCGCGGAGCAGATAGGTGTTGAACGTGCCATAGGCCGCCTTGCCCTCGAACCCGGCGGTGTCGCGCGTCGCGCGGCTGAACAGGTTCATGTTCCCGCCGAACGTCGCCTGGCCGAGCGTCGCGGCGTTGCCGGGGCCGCGGTCGACGATCAACGTCTCGACCGTGTTCGACGGGAAGAAGGTATTCGAATGGTGCGTCGGATCGTTGGTGTCGCCGAACGGCACGCCATCATAGGTGACGTTATATTCGCCGTCCTGGAAGCCGCGGATCTGCGCCTTGGATTCGGACAGGCCGGTGCCGTTGGCGCTGCCGTAATTCGAAACGCTCGGCGCGATCAGCGCGATCTGGTTGAAATCGGCGGTGGCGGGGAGCGAATCCTCGATGAACGAGCGCGAGACGATCGATTGCGGCTGCGTCGTCTGGAGCGAGGCGGTGACCGGGGCGATCTCGTTCGCCTTGGTCCCGGTGACGATGACGTCGGAGCCCTCGGCGATCCCGTTGTTCCCGCTGTCCGGCGTTTCGGTCGCCGCGGCGGGGGCGCTCGCATCGACCGGTTCGGCATAGGCCGCGGCGGTGGTCAATGCGTAAGCGATGGCGGTCGCGACCAGCAGGTGCTGGCGCGTGTGATGCGCGAACTTCATGAAAACGCCCCTTTGGCCTGAAACGGCTAGCGGGGCGCTAATTCAGTCCCGTGACGGATTCGTTGCAGTCATGCGACAGATTGAAGATTGAGTTATTACAATGTTCCTGAATTGGGCCGCCGGTTCAGTCGATCGGCGCGGTCGCCGTGACCTCGATGTCGCGCGTCAACCGGATATCGTCCGACGCGCCGCCGACGAGCAGTCGATAGCGGCCCGCGCGCGCCACCCAATGATGCGTTGCGCTGTCCCAGAAGCCGAAGGCGCGCGGATCGAGCGCGAGCGTCACCGTGCGGCTCTCGCCGGGTTTCAGCGCCACTTTGGCGAAGCCTGCGAGTTGCTTGATCGGCTCATCGGGGGTGCGATCGGCGCGCGCGACATAGAGCTGGACGACCTCCTTGCCCGCGCGCTTGCCGGTGTTGCGGACCGACAGCCGCGCGTTGACCGGGGCGCCGGGCGCGACCGTCGCGGGCGCGACGAGCGCGTCATAGCCGAAACTGGTGTAGGACAGCCCGTGGCCGAAGGCGAACAGGGGGGTCACCGCGCGCGCCTCATAACCGCGATAGCCGACCAGCAGCCCCTCGGCATAGCTGGTCTTGATATCGGTCAGCAGCGCGGGATCGTCGGCGCTGCGCTTGGGGAAGGTGACCGGCAGCTTGCCTGACGGATTGACCTTGCCGGTCAGGATATCGGCGAGCGCCGCCGCGCCCTCCTGGCCGGGGAGCCACATGCCGACGATCCCGGAGACCTGGTCCGCCCAGGGCATCGTCATCGCCGCGCCGGCATTGATCACCACCGTCGTCGCGGGATTGGCCGCGGCCACCGCCGCGATCAATTTGTCCTGCTCGCCGGGCAGATCGATCGTCGCGCGATCATAGCCCTCGCCTTCGGTCAGCGACGCCGAGCCGGCGATGACGATCGCGGCATCGGCGCGCTTCGCCGCGGCGACCGCCGCGTCGAAATCGGGGCGCGGCACCCGCATCCCGAATTTGAGCGCCTCATAAGGCGTCTGCCCGGTCACGTAATCGAGCTGGATCGGATAAAGCTTGCCCGCCTCCAGCGTGACGCTGACGATGCGGTTGGGCACCGGAAAGCCGATCACGTCGCGATTGTCGGGGATCGACGCGGTCGCCTTGTCGAGGATCGTCTTGCCGTCGAGCGTCAGTACGCCGCTTCCCGTTCCGCGCACGCTGAACTCATAGGTCCCGGTCGCGGGCGCGCGCAGCACGCCCGACCAGCGCATCGCGGCATAGCCGGTCGCGGCGGCGCTCGCGATATTGGCGCTGATCCGCTTGGTGAAATCGGTGACGCGCTCGCTCTTCACCGGCGCGCCGCTGAAATCCTTGCTGGCGAAATAGCTCGCCTGGAGCCCGGTTTCGCTGCTGTCGGCCGCGGGGCTGAACAGCGCGGGCGCGGCGGTGGGGGGCAATTCCTCATTGTCGACGCCCTTTTCGTAGACCACCGCGACGCCGGGCAGCGCGGCGCGGATCGCCTCGAGCGGGGTCGCCAGCTTGTCGAACGGCGTCACCGCGGAGCTGCCGCCGCCCTGAATCCGCGCGATATCGGCGTTGGGACCGATCACCGCGAGCGTCTTGATGCCGGGCTTGAGCGGGAGCATCCCGGCGTTCTTGAGCAGCACGATCGCTTCTTCGGCGGCGGCGCGCGCGACGGCGCGGTGGCGGACGCCGCCGATCTCGCCCTTGGGCTGCGTGCCGTCGAGTGCGCCGCTGCGCACGATCAGCCGCACGATACGGCGCGCATTGTCATCGAGCTGCGCCGCGCTTACCTCGCCAGCGCGGACCGCAGCGACGAGCTTCTCGCCGAACCATTTCGGCGGACCGGGCATTTCGAGATCGAGCCCGGCGTTGACCGCGGCGGCGGTTGAATGGGTCGCGCCCCAATCGGACACGACGAAGCCTTTATAGCCCCACTCCTTCTTGAGCAGATCGGTCAGCAGCCAGCGGTTCTCGGCTGCATAAATGCCGTTGATCTTGTTGTACGAGGCCATCACCGACCAGGGATCGGCCTGTTTCACCACCATTTCGAAGGCGGGGAGATAGATTTCGCGCAATGCGCGCTCATCGATCACCGAATCGACGACGAAGCGGTTGGTCTCTTGATTGTTGACCGCGAAATGCTTGAGCGAGACGCCGATATTCTTGCCCTGCACCCCGGCGACATAACCGAGCGCGAGCTTGCCGGCGAGGAGCGGATCCTCCGAATAGGTCTCGAAATTGCGTCCCCAGCGCGGGGTGCGGACGATGTTCACCGTCGGCGCGAGCAGCACCGCGGCGCCATAGCCCTGCGTTTCCTCGGCGATCGCGGCGCCCACCGTCCTGGCCAGTTCGGGGTTCCACGTCGCGGCGATCGCGACACCGACCGGGAAGACGGTGGCGGGATGCCCCTCGGGCGAGCGTACCCCGGTCGGGCCGTCGGTTACCTTGATCGCGGGAATGCCGAGCCGCGGGATCGATTGCAGCGTCATCGAGCTGGCACCGGCGAGCAGCGATGCCTTTTCCTCCGGCGTCAGCCGTTGCATCAGATCGTCGACGCGCGGCTCGATCGGGGCAGCCTTTTGGCGATAGGTCATGCTGTCGCTCTGGGTCTGGGCGAGCGCCGGCGTGCCCGCGACCAGCGCCGCAACCGCGGCGCTGGCAACAATAAGCGGTCTCGTCATTATTTGATCGAGGCGAGGTCGGCCGCGGTCTTGGCGAGGATTTCGTCGGTCAGCTTGCCGTCCGAATAGGGCTGGAGCTGCTTGAGGCTGAGCCCCTTGAACATCTCATATTGGGGCAGGCCGATCAGCCCCGGCAGATGCTTGTCGATCACGGCCTTGCCCTGCGCATCCGCCACGATGTCCTGGATCGGCGTGTCGAGCGTGAGCTTCGCCGCCGCGGCGGTCGGGCTGGCGGCAGGGGCCGGCGCCGGCGCGGCCTGGGCGAAAGCGGTGCCGGGCAATAGCAGCGCGGCGATCAGAAACGGCTTCATCTTGGTCATCCTTGGTTGGTGGTTGCGAAAGCCAGCTCAGCGATCATCGCCTCGCGGATCAGATATTTCTGGACCTTGCCGGTCACGGTGGTGGGAAAACTATCAACGAAACGGACGTAGCGTGGCACCTTATAATGCGCGATCCGGCCGCGACAGAAAGCCCGAATTTCTTCCTCGTCGCCGGCACTGTCGGCGCGCAGACGGATCCAGGCGCATAATTCCTCGCCCATCCGCTCGTCGGGCACGCCGATCACCGCGACGTCCTCGACCGCGGGGTGGCTGTAGAGGAATTCCTCGATCTCGCGCGGATAGATATTCTCGCCGCCGCGGATCACCATATCCTTCAGCCGGCCGACGACGGTGCCATATCCCGCCGCGTCGATCACCGCGAGATCGCCCGAATGCATCCAGCCCGCGGCATCGATCACCGCGGCGGTCTTTTCGGGTTCGTCCCAATAGCCGAGCATGACCGAATAGCCGCGGGTGCACAGCTCGCCCGGGGTGCCGACCGGAAGCGTCGCGCCGTCCTCGCCGACCACCTTGCATTCGAGATGCGGCTGGACCCGTCCGATCGAGCCGACGCGGCGATCGAACGGATCGTCGACCGCGGTCTGGAAGCTCACCGGGCTGGTTTCGGTCATGCCATAAGCGATCGTGATCTCGGGCATGTGGAGCCGTTCGATCACCCCGCGCATCAGCGGCTCGGGGCAGACCGCGCCGGCCATCACTCCGGTGCGCAGCGACGACAGGTCGGTCCGGTCGAGCTTTGCGTGGCCGAGCAGCGCGATGAACATCGTCGGTACGCCGTAAAGCGCGGTGCAGCGCTCGCGCTCGATCGTCGCGAGCACCGAGCCCGCGTCGAAACCGGCGGCGGGATAAACCATCGTCGCGCCGTGGGTGAGGCAGGCGAGATTGCCCATCACCATCCCGAAGCAATGATAGAGCGGGACCGGGATGCAGAGCCGGTCGCCGGGCTGGAGCCGCTGGGCGAGGCCGACGAAGAAGCCGTTGTTGAGGATGTTGCGGTGGCTGAGCGTCGCGCCCTTGGGGTGGCCGGTGGTGCCGCTGGTGAACTGGATGTTGATCGCGTCGCCTGCATCGAGCGTCGGGCCGATCGCGGCGAGCCGCTGGCGCGCGGCGTCGTCGGCGTGGCCCGCAACGTCATCGAACGCGATCCAGCCGGGATGCGTCGCGGTGCCGATGCAGACGATCCGGCGCAGCGCAGGGAGGTCGGGCCCGATCTCGGCGACCATCGCGGCATAATCGCTGGTCTTGAAGCGATCGGTGAACACCAAAGCGGCAAGCCCGGCCTTGGCCATCGTGAACGCCGCCTCGCTGGTGCGATAGGCGGGGTTGATCGTCACCAGCACCAGCCCGGCGCGCGCCGCGGCGAATTGGGTGACGGCCCATTCGACGCAATTATGCGCCCAGATCCCGATCCGCTCGCCCGGTTCGAGCCCGAGCGCGAGCAGCCCGGCGGCAAACGCATCGGCGCGATCGAGCAGTTCCGCGAACGTCCAGCGGATGCCCTGTTCGACCGAGACCAGAGCCTCGCGCTCGCCCCAGCGCGCCGCGGCCTGCGCCAGCGCCTCGCCGATCGTATGCTCGATCAGCGGCGGGGCCTGGGTGCCGTGGACGTGGCTGAGGGTGAGCGTCACGATTTCATCCCCGGCGCGACGCAGGTGAAATTGGCCGCGTCGTCGGTCGAACCCTTGCCGGTCCAGCGCGCGACCTTGGGCCAGGCGCAGAGCGGGCGGGTGCGGAGCGGCTTGGCCGGGAAGCCGAGATAGCCGAACAGATCGTTGTCGAACTTGGTCGCGATCATCGTCTCGGGCGCCGGGCCGCCCTGACGCCATGTGTCGAGCGTGCCGAGCGCGTCGAACACATTGGGGCCGGGGCCGGCGAGGCAATGCGACATCCCCGGCGCCATGAACAGCCGCACCGATTTGCCGGCCTCGGCGGGCAGGCGCTTCGTCACCGCCTCGAAATAGGCGATCGTATTCTCGGGCGGAATCGCGGCGTCGTTCCAGCCGTGATAGAGGATCAGCTTGCCGCCGCGCTTGAGGAAGGCGCCGAGATCCGGGCTGTCGCTGTCGAGCAGCGGCGCGAGCCGGCGGCCGGCGGCATAATCGCGCGCGAAGTCGAACGCGCCGGGCTGCCATTCGGGGTTCGAATGGACCATGTAGCGGTAGAATTCGGTGGCGAACACGCCGTGCTGCGCCTTGGGGCCGGTGAGCCACACGTCCCAGGTGCCGGGCACCGCCTCCGCGCCGGGCATATAGCCGGGGAAGAATGGCCGCCCCTTGGCGTCGAGCGCGCCGCGATAGAGCGTGCGTGCCGCGGTCACCTGACCCGCGGTGAGGCACGTGGCCTCGTCGCCCGCCTTGCACTGGAGCACCGCCGGATCGAAGCCGCAGCCGCGCGGATCGTCGAGCACGCCGTCCTTCACTCCGTCCTTCGTGTCGCATTGCGCGATCGCGGCATCCTGCAGCAGCTTGAGCTTGGCATTGGGGATGGCGGATTCGGGGCGGGCGAAGACCGCGCGGTCGTCGCGCATGAAGGCAGCCATCATCCGCGTCCAGGCATTGGCGGGGGCGCCGGCGATGATCGCGTCATAATCCTCCGGGTAACGCTGCGCCTCCATCAGCGCCTCGCGTCCGCCGTCGGAACAGCCCTGGAAATAGGCCGCCCTGGGGGCATTGCCGTAATAAGCCGCGATCACCGCGCGGCCGGTGCCGGCGGCGAGGTGATTGGCGCGATGCCCGAAGTCGACGATCTTCTCGGGCGCGTTGAGCGCCCATTTGGCGTCGGTATCGGCGGTGCCGACATGCCCCATATCGGTGCCGACGGTGGCATAGCCCCTGGCGAGCGCGCCCTGCATCGTGAGCTGGGGCAGCAACATGCTCCCGCCATAGCCGCCATTGCCCGCACCCAGCAGCTTGCCGTTCCACGCCGCGGTGAGCGGCAGCCACACCTCGACCTTGATCGACGACCGCGGCGTGGGGGTGAGCGTCGCGCGGACGCGGCAGAAGGCGACCTGCGAGGGGAGGCCGGGCACCCCCTCCTTGGTGGTGACCATCGCGCCCTTCGCGACTTCCTCCGCCGCGACGACCTTGCCGTCGGCGAGCGTCAGCCCGGTGAGCGCCGCGCAGGCGCCGCCGGCGGGGGTGCCGGGCTGGGTTGCCGCGACGGGGGCGAGGTTGCTGCCCGAGGCGAGGAGCAAAGCGGCGAGCGCGCCGAGCGTACCGACATGCATGTTCATTTGCGGAGCAATCCTTTCGCGGCGAACCACGCCTGCGCCTGCCCGGTCCAGGCATCGGAGGCCTTGCCGCTCTTGGCGATGCCGAAGCCGTGGCCGCCGTTGGCGAAGGTGATCAGCGAGGCTTCCGCCCCGGCGGCTTTCCACGCGTCGACGACCCGCACGGGATCGGTGCCGACGAGCGGATCGTCCTTGGCGGCCATCGCGAGCAGCGGCGGCGCCTTGGCCGGCACGTTGAACGCATCGCCCACCACCCCGGGGTACATCGTCACGACGAAATCGGGGCGGCTGGCCGCCTTGGCGGCCATCACCGTCCACACCGTCACCGCGCCGCCGGCGGAAAAGCCCATCATCCCGATGCGATCAGGCTTCACCCCGTATTTCGCGGCATTGGCGCGGACGTAGCGCACCGCTTCCGCGCCGTCGGCGGTGGCGAGCGGGCGGAGCGGGGTGATCGCCTGCACCAGCGACTTGCGGTTCATCAGCCGGCCGAACAGCACCATCCCGAAATTGTCATTGGTCGGGAGCAGGCGATAGCGCAGCACGAAGGCGGTGATGCCGAGGCTATTGAGCCATTTCGCGACGCCATCGCCTTCATTCTCGATCGACAGCATGTGGAAGCCGCCGCCCGGCGCGACGATCACCGCGGTGCCGGTGGCGATCTTGGGATCGGGCGCGAAAACGGTCAGCGTCGGATCGGAAACGTTGCGGGTAATCCGGCCATAGGGCGCCTTGGTCGCGGTGGTCTCGGGCTGCATCGCGCCCATCGATCCGGGGGCGCCATTGGGCCACAGGCGGATCGCCTGTTGCGCCTGCGCCGTCGTGGCGCCAGCGACCAGCGCGAGAAGCGCGGCCAAGCGGGCAAGGATACGCATCATTGGCTTCCTCATTTCTTCTTCGCCGCGTCACGCGCGGCGGCGATCGCCTTGATCGTCGGCGCATCGGCGGGGGCAGTGTCGGTCTTGTCGCCGGCGATCCGCAGCATCACCGGTGCGGCCGGCACGAAGCGCGGCCAGGCGGGCAGGCCCCTGGCGTTGGGATCGCCGGTCTTGGCGAAGTGCGTCCAGTAATCGGCGACCTGCTTCGCCGCCGCCAGATCGGCCGCGGTCGGCTTGATGCCGGCCGCGGCGAGATTGTCGAACTGGAACGGCACGTCGGAGGCATGGACCGCGCCGGGCAGCGACGCGCGTTTTTCCTCGGCGACATAGCCGAAGCGATAGAGCCAGGTCGGCGCCCCCGCCTTCGTCGCGCGCGTCGCGAGCGAGAAGGCGGGTTCGGTGAAGGTGAGGTCGCTCGAAACGTGGCGCTCATAATTCTCCGCCGAGCCATAAGCTGCGCGCACCGCGTCGGCGGCGGGGCCGAGCGTCGCGCTGGCCTTTTCGGCGAATGCCTTGCGGAAGGGCGCCGGGATGAACCCGAGCTCGTCGCTGTTCGAGCCGACGATAGCGCTGATGCCGCGCGCCGCACCGGCGGCGAGCAAGGTGTCGGTATCGCCGGTGACGATGCGCCCGTCGGTGATCGGGCCGGAATAATGCGCCTCGTCGCCGTTGAGCAGGTTGATGCCGCCCTGCACCTTGTCGGCGGGGAGCGCGCGCAACGCGACGAGATCGTCGGGCGCGACATTCTCTCTGGTCGCGAAGGCGACGCCCTTCGCCTCGGCCGCGGCGAGATCGGGCCAGCTATCCCGCCCGCCGCCCGAGGCCGCGATCGCCTTGACGAACAGCCCCTTGGCAGCGGGCGAGACCATCAGCCGGCCGACCGATTCCCCGCCGGCGGATTCGCCGAAGACGGTGACGTTCGCCGCGTCGCCGCCGAACGCCGCGATGTTGCGCCTGACCCAGTCGAGCGCGGCGATCTGGTCCATCAGCCCCCAATTGCCGGTCGCGCCGCCCGCCGCCTCGCGGGTGAGCGCGGAGGTGGCGAAGAAACCGAACCGCCCGAGGCGATAGTTGAGCGTCACGACCACTATGCCGCGCGCGGCTAACCGCGTCCCATCAAGGATCGCTGCGCTGCCCGATCCGGTCGAGAAGCCGCCGCCGTGGATATAGACCATCACCGGCAGCTTCGCGCCGGCGCGTGGCCGGGGCGTCCAGACGTTGAGGAACAGGCAATCCTCGCTCATCGGCTGATTGCTGTTGGCGACGTCGCCCGGCATCCGCGACTGGACGCAATCATTGCCATAGCCGGTCGCGTCGCGCGTGCCGGTCCAGCCCGCGACCGGCGCGGGGGCGTGCCAGCGCAGCGCGCCGACCGGCGCCGCGGCATAGGGAATGCCCTTGAAGCTGGCGATGCCGTCGGCGCTCGCGCCGCGCAATGCGCCGCCGTCGGTGCGCACCACCGGGGCCTGATCGGCCGGCGCGGCGGCGGCGAGCAGCAGTGCGAGCGCAGGCAGAACGGCTTTCATCGATGATCCCCGGTGACGAAGGTGAAGCTGCCCGGGCCGGTGGCGTATACCGTCGCGGCATCGGTCTTGCGCAGCAAGGTCGCACCCTCCGGCGCCGAACCCACAGCGCCGAACCCGGCCGGCACCCAGATCTCGCCGGTCGCGTTCAGCGGGATCGTCGCGGTGAGGCTTAGCCGGCCGTTGTCGACCTGCCACGCGGCGCGCGCCTCGCCCTGCGGGGTCGCCATCGTCGCGGCGGCCGAGGCGAGCCCGCGCGGGATTTCGGGGCGGATCACGACGCTGCGATAGCCCGGCGCGCCGGGGCGCAGGCCGGCGAGCCGCTGGCGCATCCAGTCCGCGATCGACCCGAAATAATGATGATCGAGTGAGCGCGCCTTGAGCGTCCACGCCTCGAACATCGTCGAATGCCCGTTCCTGATCCAATAGCCCCAGCTCGGCTCGTCGGTGCGCGTCGCGACGCGATAGGCGAGGTCGGCGTGGCCGTAATCGCTGAGGATATCGAGCAGATAGCGCGTGCCATAAACCCCGGCGCGCAGCCCGCGCGCCTCGACATCGCGCGCGATCGTATCGGCAACCTTCTGCTCCGCCCCCGCGGGCGTCATCCCGAAGGCGAGCGGCAGGATATTCTGCGACTGGGTGGGCGCCTTGGCCGCGCCCTTGTCGTCGAGCGTGCGATACCAGCCGTTCGCGGCATCCCAATAACGCGCATTATAGGCGCGGCGGATATCGGCGGCGAGCGCGGCATAGCGAGTCGCATCGGCGGTATTGCCGATCACCGCGGAGGATTTCGCCAGCAGATCCGCCTCGTGGAAGAAATAGGCCACGGTGATCGCATCGATCCCGCCATTGTTGGTGGCGAAGATATCGAGCGGGCCGGGCGCGCTCCATTCGCTGAGCCCGGTGTTGTGGCGATAGTCGGGCGCCTTGAAGACGGCGGCGGTATAATCGACCAGCCGCTTCTGCATCTCGTGCATCCGCGCGAGGATGCGGGTGTCGCCCTGCGTCTGATACAATTCCCACGGCAGGATCATCGCCGCGACGTCCCACGGGGTCGACGGCCCCCAGACGAACGACCAGCCGGGCGTCCCCTCATAGCCGTAGAAGGGGGTGGCGGGGACGATCTCGGGGAGCTCGCCGCTCGCCGCCTGCGCATCGGGGAAATCGGTGAGCCATTTGGTCCAGACGCGCGAGATATCGAGGCTGCGCGCCGCCGCGCCCGCCGATGCCTGGGCGTCGCCGGTCCAGCCGTTTTTCTCATAGGTCGGCGTATCGGTCTGATAGCCGTGCATATTGTTGAGGATCGTGGCGATCGCCGCCTGATCGATCTGGTTGAGCAGCGGATCGGCGCTGGTGAAGCTGCCCACCGCGGCGACCGCCGAATGTGCGACCTTGCCGGTCAGCGTCGCCAATGTCGGGGTGCCGGGGAAGCCGCGTAGCTCGACATAGCGGAAGCCGCGATAGCCGAAGCTCGGCGCCCAATGTTCGCGTCCCTTGCCGGCGAGCGTGTAGCGATCGGTCTGGAGCTGCGCGTCGATCAGCCCCGAGGCGGGGACGACAAGCCCGTCGTCGCCGATACGCTCGCTCGCGACGAGCGAGACGGTGGCGCCGCGCGGCCCGCTGACGTCGAGCGCGGTCCAGCCGGCGAAGATCCGCCCGAAATCATAGACCCAGACGCCGGGTTTCACCTCCTTGAGCGAGACGGGACGGATGTCCGCGACCGGGGCGATCGGCTCGACATTGGCGGCCTGCAACACCCCCTTCGGCCCGGATACGGTCTGTACCGCGCCCCAGCCCGTGCCCGCAAAGCCGGGCATGTCCCAGCCGGCCGGCAGCAGCCGCGCGTCATAGCGCTCGCCGCGGTGGAGCGAATCGTTGAGCGTCGGGCCAGAGATCGTTCGCCAGCTCGCATCGCTCGCGATCGTCTGGCGCGAGCCGTCGGCGAACGTCACCTCGAGCTGGGTCTTGAGCGCGGGCTCGCCGTGCCACGGTGCCTCGTTGAAATACCATTCATTGGGATCGGTGAGGCCATACCAGCCACGCCCCAGTTCGGCGCCGAGCACGTTGCGTCCGACGCGGACGCGATCGGTGACGTCATAGGTCTGGTAGAGGACGCGCTTGTCATAGGCGGTGAACCCGCTCGCCATCGCGCTCGCACCGATCGTGCCGCCGTTGAGGTGGACGCGCGGCCAGCCCGCCCCGGCGACATAGAGCCGCGCCGCGGCGATCGGCTTCGCCGGCAGCGTGAAATCCTTGCGGACCAGCGGGGCGGGGGATTCGATCGGCAGGACGATATCGATATTCGGCACCCCGGCCGCGACGACCAGCCCGTCGGCCTCGACCGTGCCGCCGACGAATGGATTGTCGTTGGCCGCGAAGCGCGTCGCGAATGCCGGGCTGCCGGTGCCGGTCACCTCGACGGCGTGGATCGTCGCGGCCTTGGCGTCGCGCGAGGAATAGCCGATCGTGCCGTGGGTCTGCGCGGCATCGGTGATCGTATCGACCTGCCTGCCGTCGATCGCGGTGACGATGCTCGTGCCGCGCGCGGTGATCGTGATGCGGTGGCGGACGCCCTTCAAGGTGACGCCGGTGAGCGGCACGCGCTTCAATTCGGTGAGCTTGACCCCCGAGCTCGAGCCGCCCGGATAATGCCGCACCCGCGCGATCAGCACCGCGCCGGTCTTTTCCTCGGCGAGCGTCCAGACATAGGCCTCGCCATAGGTCTTGCCCGCGGCGCGCGCGCGGAACAGCAGGTCGATCGAATTGCCTGTCAGCGTCAGATCGCTGGTGAAGCGGAGATCGGCCCAATCGTGATCGCGGCGCGCGGGGCCGGCGATCCATTGCGCGGACCAGTCGGCGGGGGTGAGCAGCCCCATTTCCCACCACGCCGGCCGGCTCCAGCCGCTTTCGCGGCCGTCGGCGTCCCATGTCTTGACCTGCCACCAATAACGCGTCCGCGCGGCGAGCGCGGGGCCGGCATAGGGGATTTGCGCGTTGGCGGCGGAGGCGATCCGGCCGCTGTCCCACAATGGCCGATCGGTCTCGAGCGCCCCGGCGCTGTCTGCGACGCGGATGCGATAGGCGATCTGCCGCCGCGCGCTCGGCTGCCAGCCGAGACGCGGCGCGGGTTCGTCGATGCCGAGCGCGGCGTCGGTATATTCAACCGTGAGCCGTGAGGGGGCGGGATCGGCCCCCTCTGCGGCTGCGGCAACGGCGAGCAGGGCCGCCACGCCGATCGTCGGGATCGACCACGGAAATGATACCGGCTTGATGACCCCCTCCTAGAATTTGGTTCGGATACCGAACGTTACGAGCCTACCCAGCGTGGTGCCATTGGTATAGGCGGCGGACGTGTTGAGCCACGGCGGATCCTGATCGAACACATTGTCGATGTTGACGGTCAGCATCGCATTCTTGACGAAGCCGTGCTCGCCGAGATCGTAACCGAGGAACAGATCGACGGTCTTGAAGGCGTCCACCCGCGTCTGCTGCGGCACGAGGAGGATCGGATAACCGCCCCTGTAGTTGAACGAGGCCGATCCGACGAACCCGCCCGCCTTGCCACCCAATGTAGCGACGAAGGAGAGGCGGCCGACGCCGTTCTCGAGATCGTCGGCGAACGGGCCGCCGGCCACCGCCTGCGATTTGCGGTTGAGCGTATAGGTGCCCGCGACGCTCGCGTTGATCGCGCCGAACCCGGTCTTGCGGACATAGGACAGGTTGAAATCGAGCCCGTCGGTATTGACCGCGCCGAGATTGTTACGCCGCGCGTCGATCACGATATACGGACTCTTGCCCCCGGCATAGAGCGAGTCGATGCTCGGCGCGCCGACCACATTGAGGTTGCCGACCAGCGCCTTGGCCTGCGCCAGCGTGGGGTTGACGATATAATAGCCGGCGAAATTGGGCTGGGTGAACAACGTCGGCTGGGTGAACGGCACGAGCCCGATCGCGTCCTTGAACCGCACATTATAATAAGTGAGGTTGAGCGCGAGGCCGGGAATCCGGCTCGGTGCCCAGTCGAACCCGACCGACCAGGTATGCGCGCGTTCGGGGCGCAGCTTGGGATTGCCCCCCGCCAGCACGACGGTCGAGCGCAACTGGTTGAGCGGGCTCGCCCCCGGCGCGATGAACGGGCTGAACGGGAGCGCGGTCGCGCGTGAATCCGAAGTGCTGCTGGTATCCGCGAGGCTCGGCGCGTTGAACGAGGTGCCGTAATTGCCGCGGATCGTCAGGTCGCTGATCGGCTTGTAATTGATGCCGACCTTCGGATTGGTGGTGCCGCCCTGATCGCTGTAATCGTCGTAGCGGATCGACCCCGAAAGCTGCAGCCCGCGTAGGCCGGGGCTGCCGTTTTCCGGCCCGATCAGCGGAATCATCAATTCGCCGAAGGCCGAGCGCACGTCGCGCGAGGTGCGCGAGGTTTTGACATTTGCATAGGACCCGACCGCCCCTTGCGCGATCCGCGAGGCGAGCCCGGCATAATAATATTCCGCGCCGACTGCGAGGCGCACGTCGCCGCCCGGAAGCTGGGCGAGCGAGCCATCGAGGATCAGCCGGCCATCGGCCATTTCCTGCGTCGCATCGCCGTAATTCTCGTAATTGCGGATCGCGGCGAGCGCGGCGGGGCTGCTGGCGGAGAGGTTATAGGGGTTGAGTGCCATCCCGGGGATTAGCCCGGCGAGCGCCAATGTGGCGGTCGTCGTGTCGATCGCGCCTTCGCGCACCTGATTATAGCTGCGGCCGAAATTGCTCTCGGCGCGAAGCTGCCACTTGTCGCTGAGCTTGAACGAGAAGCCCGGGGTGACGCCGTAGGATTCGAAGCGCTGGCGGCTCTTCAGGCTGTTGCCGAAGACGTCGGCGAACGAAAAAGACGCATTCTGCTGCAATTCGCCGGTGATTGAGCGGAAGAACGGGTTGAGCACCGAGATCGTGCCCGACATCATCCCCGGTGCCTCGCTCACGGTCGTGTCGCGCCGCGACCAATAAGCGGTTGCCGAGAAACTGACGCTGTCGTTGAGCCGCTGGGTGAACGAGCCGAACACCGAATTGCGCCGCTCGCGCGGGAACAGTGTGGCATAGGCATTCGGGTCGCACTTGTTGACCGTGCCGGCAACGAGCCCGGGGAGCGCGTAATTGGTCGCGCCGACCTGGATATTGCCCGGCGCGCAGGTGGTGACACGGAAATCGCTGCCGCCCTTCGCGCGGAGATCGGGCGAGGTATAGTCGCGGTCCTTATTGTAGATCTCATTGTGCCAGACATAGGCATAAGAGAGGTAGAGCGAGCCGCTGCCCCAATCCTTGCCGACGGTGAGATTGCCGTCCACCGAGCGATAATCGCCGACGAAGCCGTAGCGCATATTGGCCGACACGCCGTCGAAGCGCTTGCGGGTGATGAAGTTGATCACCCCGCCGATCGCATCCGAGCCATAGACCGCCGAGCCGCCGTCGGGCACCACCTCGACACGCTCGAGCACGTCGGGCGGCAGGATCGAGGGATCGATCGTGGTCTGCAGGATTCCCGCGCCGACCCCGCGCTGGCCGTTGAGCAGCACGAGCGTGGTGTTGCCGCCCGATGCGCCGAGGTTGCGGATATTGGGGCGCACGATCGGCAGCCCGAAATTGGCGAGGCCGACCGGGATCGTGCCGAAATTGCCGACCTGCGGGATCTTGGCGAGAAGATCGTTCGACGAATTGACGCCGCGCGCGACGATCGTGTCCTGCGTGATGCCGATCACATTGGTGCCGGTGGGGGCGACCCCGCGCAGCAACGTGCCGGTGACGACGACATCGGCCTGATCCTCGGTGGGCTGCGCATCGGGCTGCGCGCCGATCGTGTCGGTCGCGGCGGCGGTCTGCGCCTGCGCGGTGCCGGCGGTGGCCAGCATCATCGCGATCGCGAGCGTCGAGAGCCCGGCGAGCGTCGCCCGACGTGAATTAGGCTGCGGTCGAACTTCGGTGTTCATAGATCCTCCCCGTCTGAATCGTTCGAACTCTTGTTTTTCCGCGCGTCGTCCGGCGGGCGGAATCGCTCACACGGCGACTTTCCACAATCGTTCAATCTCGATCTTTTTCGATCATGTCAATGATCAAATTAGATTGCGAAGGGCGGGGATCTGGTTTCGGGAGGGGCGCCGCACGTAAACGCGCGCCGCCACCCGGCCTCGAGCCGGAGTGGCAGGAGAGGTGGAGAAAAAAGCGCGCCGGTCGCTCAGGCGGGCAGGCGCGCCCGCTCGGCGGGACGCACCGACGCCGATTGCACCGCGACGATCGCCTCGATCTTGGCGAGCAGCACCGCCAGCGCGTGATCGGGGAGATTGTCGACGTCGACCGCGAAATGCTGCACCCCCTCGAGCCGCTCCGCCGCGATCGAGAGCGGGAGGATATTGTGCTGCGCGATCAGCCCGAGCACGCGGAGCAGCGCCTGCGGGCAGAGGTCGGCGGCGACCGACAAAGTGACGATCCGCTCACGCGGCACCTTGGTTTCGGCAGACTGATTCCGGCGCGCAGACGCCGCGCGCGACATGACATTGGACATGGAAAAGCACTCATCATTCGAATGAAAGATGCGCCGGTGCAGCGGCGCGGACGGCGCGCCGGATCAGTTGATCCGGCAGCTCGTAATTCGAATGCGGCTGCTCCGACCCTGCACGACCGAAGCGCCGGCGGTAAGTCGCGCCGTCGCAAGGATCGTAAGAAGGGCTCGTGCCGTGATCATGCTGCGCGGCGCTTAGCCGAAAATCGCGGGCGATTTCCACAGCTTTTTGTGCCGGCGGAGCATGCCCTCCGGTTATCGCCGCGATCCAGCTTGAGATCGCAATTCGCCGTTACTGGCGTTAAGTGGTTCGCATGTCCGCTATCATCGATCCGTTCCACGCCATCGCCATCAGCCGCACCGCGCATCGCCTGACCGCGGAGGGGCGCTCGATCATCCATATGGAATTCGGCCAGCCCTCCACCGGCGCACCCGCCGCCGCGATCGCCGCCGCGCATCATGTGCTCGACCATGATCCGATGGGCTATTGGGAGAGCGGCGCGCTCAAGGCGCGGATCGCGCGGCATTATGCCGAAACGCAGGGGCTGACGATCGACCCCGAGCAGATCATCCTGACCTGCGGCGCCTCGCCCGCGCTCGTTCTCGCTCTGTCGTGCGTGTTCGCGCCGGGCGAGCGGGTGGCGTTCGCGCGGCCCGGCTATGTCGCCTATCGCAACACGGTGAAGGCGCTGCATCTCGAAGCGGTGGAAATCCCCTGCGGCGAGGCGGAAAGGTTCCAGGTCACCGCCGAGGCGATCGAACGGCTCGACCCCGCGCCGCACGGGCTGATCCTCGCCAGCCCCGCCAACCCGACCGGGACGATCGTCGCGCCCGAGGAAATGGCGGCGATCGCCGCGGTGTGCCGCCGGCGCGGCATCCGCATCGTCTCGGACGAAATCTATCACGGGCTGAGCTATGTCGGCCCCGCGCGGTCGATGCTGCGCGACGACGCCGGCGCGCTGATCGTCAACAGCTTCTCCAAATATTTCAGCATGGCCGGCTGGCGGCTCGGCTGGCTGGTGGTGCCGCCCGAGCTGATCGACGCGGCGCGCGCGCGGATGGGCAATCTGTTCCTCACCCCGCCGTCGCTGGCGCAGCATGCCGGGCTGATCGCATTCGACGAGCGCGACGAGCTGGAAGGGCATATCCGCACCTATGCGCGCAACCGCGAGCTGATGCTCGCCGCGCTGCCCGCGCTGGGATTGCGGCGGATCGCGCCGCCCGACGGGGCTTTCTATATCTATGCCGATATCGGGCATCTGACCGACGACAGCATGGATTTCTGCATGCGGCTGCTGGTCGATACCGGAGTCGCCACCGCGCCGGGGGTCGATTTCGATCCGGTCGAGGGGCATCGCTTCGTGCGCTTCAGCTTCGCGGTGTCGACCGATCGCGTCGAGGAGGCCCTGCGCCGCCTGACGCCGTGGTTCGCCGCGCAGCAGGCGGCGGTGGCGGCCTCGTAAAGCATCGCGTCAAATTGGGGACACGTCCCCTCCATCCCGACCTTCGCCGGGGAGTCGGGGTCCCGATCTTCGGGGGAGAGCGAGCGCGAACCTCATTTGTGCTCCCGCGAAGGCGGGAGCCCAGCCTGGGTCCCCCGCCTTCGCGGGACACAAGGAAAGGGGCGGGTCGCTCGACAGCTCATCGGATCGCCACCGCAACCAATGCGGTTGAAGGGATCGGCAGCACCGGGCGATCGCCCGCCATCCGCCGCGCCTCGGCCACGACCGCGGCCTTTTCGGCATCGGTGAGGCTCGTCCAGTCGGGCGACATGCCGAACAAAGTATCGGGATCGGCGAGTGCGGCGATGTAGAGCGCGTAATCGTGGGTCACGCTTTCGATCTGCGGATCGCGATATCCCGCCGCGACCAGCTCGCGCGCAAAGTCGCCCGGATCGCTCAGCGCCTGCACGCCGGCCGGCATCGTCATCCCCTCGCGCTCGGGGAACAGCTTCTGGCGGATCTGGCCGAGCAGAAGGAAGGTCGCCGCGCCGCGCGCCTGCCAGGTCGCGACCACGCCGGTGCCGCCCGGACGTGTAACCCGCGCCATCTCCGCAAGTCCCTTGCGCCAATGGGGGAACATGATCACCCCGAAGATCGAGAACACTGCGTCGAACCCGGCATCGGGCAGCGCGAGCGCCTGACCGTCCATCACGCGTGTCTCGACATTGCGCAGCCCCGCGGCGGCGATGCGCGCGACCATACCGGGCGAGAAATCGGTCGCGAGCACCTGCGCCCCGGTCCGCGCCGCCGCCAGCGCCAGCGCGCCGGTGCCCGCCGCTATATCGAGAACGCGGCTCTCGGGGGTCAGCGACACGCGTGCCAGCGCCGCCGCCGCATAAAGCGCGGTGAATGGGTGGGCGGTTCGCTCATAATGCTGCGCGGCGCTGTCCCAATGAGCGGGGTTCTCGAATTGTCGCATTGTCGGCACTCCACGAATCACGTAACATTAAAAGTATCGTGATCGACCCGACTTGCCAATCCCGGCCGCGACGAAGAGGATCGCGAGGTGCGTAACGACAGCCGCCTTTCCCGCATGCTCCACGTGCTACTCCATATGGCGCGACACGAAGCTCCGCTGACGTCGGATGCGATCGCGCGGATGCTCGGCACCAACGCCGTCGTGGTCCGCCGCACGATGGCCGGGCTGCGCGAGGCCGGTTATGTGCGGTCGGAAAAAGGGCATGGCGGGGGTTGGGCGATCGCTGCGGACCTCACGAAAGTGTCGTTGCTCGATGTCCATCGCGCGGTGGGCGGCCCGCGCATCTTTGCGATCGGCAACGAAAATCCCAATCCGGGTTGCGCGGTGGAGAAGGTCGTCAACGATGCGCTGGAGGATGCCTTGCATCAGGCCGAGGCGCTGCTGATCGAGCGGCTGGGTGCGGTGAGCCTCGCCGAACTGGCGCGCGATTTCGACGTGCGCTGCGCAACGGCGCATCATCACTGAGCGTGCGGCTTCGTCGGCCTGCCCGGCTTTTCTCTTTTCCTTAACAGAGGCGTAGCCTTACCGTCATTGAGCCTCGCCATAGCTCCGCGCTCACCATCCGGGAGGGACACGGGGATATGAAGGCGTCGTTCTGCGCGCGGTTCAATGCGTTGCTATTGGTTTCTTCGCTGGCGGTGCCGGCGGCTGCGGAGACGCGCGCGCTTCCCGAAGACGGCGGGGCCGCCCCGGCGGCGGAGACCGCCGACAGCGCGGATACCGTCATCGTGACGGGTACGCGGTCGCAGGCGCAAACCCAGTTTTCCGCGCTGTCGCCGGTCGATGTCTTCTCCGCCAAGACGATCCAGTCGACCGTGTCGAGCAGCCTCGACACCAAGCTCGCGCAGCTCGTCCCGACCTTCACCGTCAAGCGTCTGCCGTCGTCGGACGGCCCGCAGTTCGTCCGTCCCGCATCGCTCGACGGGCTGTCGCCGGACATGACGCTGGTGATGGTCAACGGCAAGCGCTTCCACCGCTCGGCCTTTCTCAACGGCGGCGCGGGCGGCGCGCAGGCGGCGGATCTCGCGCAGATCCCGTCCTATGACATCAGCCATGTCGAGGTGCTGCGCGACGGCGCGTCGGCGCAATATGGCTCGGATGCGATCGCCGGGGTGATCAATATCATCCTCGACGACAAGCCGGGTTTCTCGGTCTACGGCCAGGGCTCGCAATATTATCGCGGCGACGGCCGGCAATGGCAGCTCGGCGGGCGCGCGGGCTTCGCGCTCAACGGCGGCGGGCATGTCGTCGTCACTGGCGAATATAGCGATTCCGACGCCACCTCGCGCACCGCGCAGCGCCCCGACGCGATCGCCTTCCAGGCCGCCAATCCGCAGATCGCGGTGCCCAATCCGGTGCAGCATTGGGGCAACCCGGAATTCAAGGCGCTCAAATTCGCGGTCGATGCCGCGACCCCGATCGGCGACGCGCTCGAACTCTACGCCTTCGGCACTTATGCCCGCACGCGCGGCGCCAATGACATCAACTGGCGCAACCCGACCCCGGGGGTGAACGACAATATCTTCGGCAAGCCCGGCGCGCCGTTCTTCCCCGGTTTCGATCTGCGCAAAATCTATCCGGCGGGGTTCGCGCCGCGCGAGGGCATCCGCGCCAACGACGGGCAGGCGGTAGCCGGGCTGCGCGGCAAGGGATCGTCCAATTTCACCTGGGATGTCAGCGGGTCTTACGGCGTCAACGACACGCAGTTCATCCTCAACAATTCGATCAACGCCTCGCTGGGGCCGGCAAGCCCGTTCAACTTCAACCTCGGGCATCAGATCCAGCGCGAATTCAACCTCAACGCCGACGCGGTCTATCGGCTCGACGTCGCCGGGCTGCCGCAACCGGTGAATATCGCGTTCGGCGCCGAGCGCCGGGTGGAAACCTATAAGATCGTCGCGGGCGATCCGGCCTCCTATATGGTCGGGCCGGGCGCCGCCGCCGGGCTGGCCGCGCAGTCGAACGGCTTCCCCGGCTTCGGGCCGACGCAGGCGGGATCGTGGAGCCAGACCGATTATGCCGGCTATCTCGACGTGCAGGTGCCGCTGACCAGCGCCTGGACGGTCGAAGCCGCGCTGCGCGACGAAAATTACGATACGTTCGGCAATACCTTCAATTACAAGTTCTCGACGCGCTATGAGCTGGCGCCGGGGATTGCGATCCGCGGCGCCTATTCGACCGGGTTCAAGGCGCCGAGCCCCGGCCAGCTCAACTCGACCAGCATCAGCCAGGGGCTCGATACCAGGACGCTCCAGCTCTTCACCACCGGGCGGCTCTCGCCGCTCAATCCGGTCGCGGCGTTCTTCGGCGCCAAGCCGCTCGAGCCGGAGGAATCGAAGACCGCCACCGCCGGGCTGGTGTGGCGCACCGCGAACGGGCTGAGCGGGTCGCTCGATCTCTATCAGATCAAGGTGACCAAGCGCTTCAGCCTGTCGCCGACCTTCGTCGTCACCCCGGCGATCCGCCAGCAGCTCGTCGCGCTCGGCGTCGCGGGGGCCAATGATTTCACCAACATCAACTTCTTCACCAACGATTTCGATACGCGCACGCGCGGCGTCGACGTGGTGGTATCCTATAATCACGCGCTCGGCGGCGGGCGGATCAACGCCACCGCATCCTATTCCTATACCGATACCAAGGTGACCTCGGGCTCGCTCACCGCGGCGAACAACCTGATGCAGCGCACGATCTTCGAAAAGGGGCTGCCCAAGCACAATGCCAGCGCGACGATCACCTATGACATCGGCGATGTCACGTTGACGGCGCGCGGGCGCTATTATGGTTCGTGGACCGATTCGAGCGGCAACGCGACCGGCGATATCTTCCAGAAGTTCGGCGGGATCGCCTTCTTCGACGCGTCGATCGGCTATCAGGTGACTAAACAGGTCAACGTGCGGGTCGGCGCGGAAAATCTGTTCAACACCTATCCCGACAAGGCGTTGTTCCAGGCCAGCCGCGGCCTCGTCTATTCGCGCAACTCGCCCTATGACACCAATGGCGGCAATTATTATCTCCGCCTCGAATGGCGTTATTGAGAGGGGCGGCGATAATGACCAACGGCTCCACCCGCCGCGAACTCTTGGGCGCGGGCGTCGCGGCGGCTACGCTCGCCGCACCGGTCCGCGCGCTGGCCGGGGATTCTCTTGCGGGTGGGGCGATGCCGACCGACGAAGCTTATTGGCGAACGATCGCCGCGCAATATGATCTGCCCAAGGGCATCGTCCAGCTCGAGAACGGCAATTGGGGGGCGATGGCGCGCCCGGTGCTCGCCGCCTATCAGCGGCACCTCGCGCGAGTGAATACCGAGACATCCTTCTACTCGCGGCGTGGTTTCGGGGCGGATGCGATCGCGCTGCGCGATCGCGTTGCGGCGGAGATCGGCGCCGCGCCCGACGAGATCGCCTTCACCCGCGGCGCGACCGAGGCGCTGCTCGGACTGATCGGCGGTTACAACCGGCTGCGTGCGGGCGATCAGTTGCTCTACGCCGATCTCGATTACGACAGCATGCAGGCCGGGTTCCGCTCGGTGGCACGGCGGCGCGGGCTTGAGGTGGTGACGATCGCGCTTCCCGAACCGGCGACCTATCAGGCTATCATCGACAGCTATGAGGCGGCGCTGAAGGCGCACCCTAGGGTGCGGCTGATGCTGCTCACCCATGTCAGCCACCGCACCGGGCTGGTGGTGCCGGTACGCGAGATCGTCGCGATGGCACGGGCACGCGGGGTCGATGTCATCGTCGATTCGGCGCACGCCTTCGGGCAGCTCGATTTCAAGGTCGGCGATCTCGGTGCCGACTTTATCGGCTACACCTGCCAGAAATGGATCGGCGCCCCCCTCGGCGTCGGGCTGTTCTACATCAAGCGCGACCGGCTCGACGCGATCGACCTGAGCATCGGCGAGGATCCGGGGGCGCGCGACACGATCCAGCAGCGCATCCACACCGGGACGACCGATATCGCCGCGCTGCTGACAGTGGGCGACGCACTCGATTTCCACCACCGCATCGGCGTCCGCGCCAAGGAGGCGCGGCTGCGTCATCTGCGCAACCTGTGGGCCGAACAGGCGCGGGACATGCCGGGGATCGAGGTGCTGACGCCGAGCGATCCGCGGCTGACCTCGGCGCTCACCTCGTTCCGGCTGAAGGGGATGACCAGCATGGCCGACAATCGCGCGCTGGCGAAGCAATTGCTCGATCGCTTCGGCATCTTCACCGTCGAACGCGACGGCCCCGCGCGCGGTGCCTGCGTCCGCGTGACGCCGGTGGTCTTCACCAGCAGCGACGACGTCGAGCGGCTGGTCGCGGCATTGCGAACGCTGCGGCGGTAACGACCTAACCGTGCCGCGAAAGCGTGGGCGTCCTCGTCGGGACATGCTACACGCCGGCCGTGGCCGATCTTCCTTTGTTTCTCGCGTTTCTCGCCGCAGCGTCGATCCTGACGGTCACGCCGGGCGTCGATACCGCGATGGTGCTCCGCACCGCGACGGTCGACGGCCGCCGCCCGGCGATCCTCGCCGGGCTGGGGATCACCGTCGGGTGCCTGATCTGGGGCGGGGCGGTGTCGCTGGGGCTCGGCGCGCTGCTCAAGGCGTCGGAACTGGCCTATACGATCGTCAAGATCATCGGCGCGGCCTATCTGTGCTGGCTAGGCGCGAAGCTGCTGATCGCGCCGCGGACCGCGTTGGATCCGGGGCAGGCTACCCCGCCCGCCGGCGGGGACGCCTTCGCCCGGGGGCTGCTGACCAATTTGCTCAACCCCAAGATCGGGGTGTTCTACGTAACCTTCCTGCCCCAGTTCGTGCCGGCGCATATCGATGTCGCGCGTTATTCCTTCTTCCTCGCCTGCGTCCACGTGCTGCTCTCGCTTATCTGGTTTGCGGCGCTCATCGCGGCGGCGATGCCGCTCGGGCGGCTGCTGCGCCGGCCGAGCGCGATCCGCCGGCTCGATCGGCTGACCGGCGGGATCTTCATCGCCTTCGGCATCAAGCTCGCGATCTCGTCCGCGCGTTGAGGAAGTGATCGCGGCGGGCGCGTTGACCTTTCTCCAATAAGAGAATATTATCCGATAAGATAATCGAGCGGCAGTTTCTGACCCGCGCATCCACCGCCGAAACGGGGAGCAGGTGTCGGGATGAACGCAGGGGAAGGGGGTGTGCCCGAATTCGGGCGAAGGGTCGATGCGCGCGCCGTTTGGCGGAGTCGCGGAGTCTTGGCACGCCAGATTTGCGGAAAAATCCGCTGCGGCGCCAGCACGTCGTAGGCGGAAGCCGCGCCGCTCGGCGTCATGAAGACCGCCGTAAGCCGGAGCATCCTGTCTGAATGCCCATCCCGGCCCGCGCCGGGGGTGGAAGCCAAGTGACCAATATCGAAAGGGAATCGATGATCAGCAGCAGGCGAGAAGCGCTGGGACTGGGCGTTGCCGGCATGATGGCAAGCGCGCTGCCGGGGATCGCCCGCGCGGCGACCCCCGCCACGCTCGTGATAAAGTCGAAGGGCCGGGATTATGCCGCGGCGCTCGATAAATTGCGCGACTATGCCGCCGCCGAACTCGCCGCGGTCGGACAACCGGGGATGACGATCGGCATCGTCGACGCCGACGGGTTCGCCGCGACGATCGCGCTCGGCTGGGCCGATGTCGAAAACAAGGTGCCGGTGCGCGCCGATCATCTGTTCGAGATCGGGTCGATCAGCAAATCGATCTCCGCTTTGTGCATCCACGCGCTGGCCGACGAAGGCCGGCTCGACCTCAATCTGCCGATCTCGCATTATCTGGACGGCGTGCCGCTGCCGGACGCGCCGATCACGACCCAGCAATTGCTCAACCACGCCGCCGGCTTCGCGCATGACGCCCCGCTCTTCCCGGTTTCGCCCGACGGCCGGTTGTGGAACGGTTTCGCGCCGGGATCGCACGCGTCGTACAGCAACATCGGCTATCTGCTGCTCGGGCTGATCATCACCCGCATCACCGGGCGGCCGCATCCGGAGGTGATCCGCGAGCGGGTGCTCGTCCCGCTGGGGATGACCGACGCGACCGCACATCTGCTCGCCGCCGATCGCAAGCGTTACGCCACCGGCTATGTCCCGATGATCGAGGATCGCCCGGTGATGACGCAATCGCCGATGGTATCGGGGCTGCTCGCCGAGGGCGATTTCGCCTCGGGGGCGGTCGCCGCTTCGAGCGATGCGATGCTCGGCTATCTGCGTTACGTGCTCGCGCTCGGGCGCGGGACGGGCGCACCGATCATGTCGGATGCGCACGCCAAGGCGCTGCTCGCGAACGATATGGAGCTCGACGAATTCGGCCCCGGCGCGCGTTATGCAAGCGGCTTCGCCAAGGTGAAGATCGACGGCAAACCGGTGCTCCACCACACCGGCGGGATGGAATTGTTCACCTCCTCGTTCCACGTCGATCCGGTCGCCGGGGTGGGCTGTTTCGCCAGCGTCAACGGTCGCGTCGGGCCGTATCGCCCGCGCAAGACCACCGCTTATGCGATCGAATTGCTCCGCGCGGTGCGCGACGGCAAGCCGCTTCCCGCCGCGCCGGATCCGCTCGCCTATCGCAAGGTCGACAAGCCCGCGCCGCTGCTCGGCCGCTGGTTCGGCCCCGAGGGTCGCTCGTTCGAGCTGAAGGCGGTGCCGGGCGGGGTGCGGCTGGTCGCCGGCGGGTCCGAGGGACGCGTCGAACTGTCGGGCGAGAACGAACTGGCGACCGATCATCCGTTGTTCGACCGGCATTTGCTGACGTTCGAGGTGAAGGGCGATCGCGCCACCGGTCTGTGGTGGGGCGAGCAATGGTTCGCGCGGACCAGTGCGCCCGAGCAGCCCGCCGCCGATCCGGCGCTCAAGCCGCTCGCGGGGGTCTATACCACGGGCAATACGGCGGAGCGGGTCACGCTGCTGGCGCGCGGCAAGGCGCTCCACCTCGAAGGCGTGGGCGAACTGGTCCGCCGGCCGGGGGGCTTCTGGTCGCCGAAGAAGGACGTCGGCGGGGTGACCCGGCTGTGGTTCGACAAGGTCGTCAACGGCGCGCCTTATCAGGTCTCTTTCTGTGGCATGCCGCTGCCGCGGCTGAGCTGACGGAGCGCTCGGACGTTGAGATAGGGTGGCCCATGCGGCTGTCGATATGGACTCCTTCTGTGGAATGAGGAATCCAATCGATATCGACGGCCGGCGAGCAAAGACCGGCAAGACCATCGGAGAGGCGACAATGAAGCGCAGGATCGGCATCATCCTATTGGCCGTGCTCGTGTTCGGTGCGATCACATTTTTCACGCTCGCGCCGGGCGTCGTCGAAAATTCGGCCAACAAGGTCGCGCCGACCGAACTCAAGGTCAGCGCGCACGCCGAAGCGCTGCACAAGACGCTCGATGTCGCCGACATGCATGCCGACAGCCTGTTGTGGAAACGCGATCTGCTCAAACGCTCGGATCGCGGGCAGGTCGATCTGCCGCGGCTTCAGGCGGGCCATTATGCGTTGCAGGTCTTCTCTTCGGTGACCAAGGCGCCGCGGAACCAGAATTACGACGGCAATTCGGGCGATACCGACAAGGTCACCGCGCTCGTCATCGCCGATATGCAGCCGGTGCGGACGTGGAATTCGCTGCTCGAACGCTCGCTCTATCATGCCGAGAAGCTCAAGCGCTTCGCCGCGCGGTCGGACGGGCAGATGCGCGTCGTCACCACCGCGGCCGATCTCGACAAGTTGGTCGCCGATCGCCGCGCGGGTCGGCCGGTGGTCGGCGCAATGCTCTCGATCGAGGGGCTGCAGGATCTGGAAGGCCGGCTCGACAATCTCGACCGGCTCTATGCCGCGGGTTTCCGTATGGCGGGGCTGGCGCATTTCTTCGACAATGATGTCTCGGGTTCGATGCACGGGATCGCGAAGGGTGGGCTGACGCCTTTGGGGCGACAGGTCGTCGCGCGGATGGAAAAGCTCGGCATGCTGGTCGATGTCGCGCACGCCAGCCACGAGACTGTCGCCGAGCTGATCGCGATCGCGCGCCGCCCGCTCGTCTCGAGCCACGGCGGGGTGCAGGCGACGTGCAAGGTCAACCGCAACCTCACCGACGCGGAGATCCGCGGGGTCGCGCGCACCGGCGGGGTGATCGGCATCGGCTATTGGGACGGCGCGATCTGCTCGACCAGGCCCGCCGACGTGGCGAAGGCGATCGCGCATGTCCGCGATCTGGTCGGGATCGATCATGTCGGGCTGGGATCGGATTTCGACGGCGCGGTGACGACGCAATTCGATGCGTCGCAGGTGATTGCGGTGACCCAGGCGCTGATCGATCGCGGCTTTTCCGACGACGACATCCGCAAGGTGATGGGGGGCAATGTCATCCGGGTGCTGACCGCGGGGATCAAGCCCGGCGCGTGATGCGCGATCCGCACCCGAACGACGATTGAGGCTTGATCGAACCGCCTGTTTCCTCTCCCTTTGTCGAAACAGGAGCGGAGCGGCGCATGACAATCGCGGTTGACGGCAAGCCGATGCTGGCGGGGATCAGGATCGTCGACCTGACGAGCGTCGTCTTCGGGCCTTATTGCACGCAAATCCTCGCCGATCTCGGCGCCGAGGTGATCAAGGTCGAGGCGCCCGGCGCGGGCGACGCCTTTCGCTGGTCGGCGAAGGCGGCGGTCACGCCCGGGATGAGCCCGGGGTTCATGGCGTTCAACCGCGGCAAGCAATCGATCACGCTCGATCTCAAGAGCCCCGACGATCTCGCCGCGATGAAGGAGCTGCTGCGCGACGCCGACGTCTTCATGCTCAATGTCCGCGGTAAGGCCGTCGAGCGGCTCGGTCTCGACTATGCGACCGTGAAGGCGCTCAACCCCGAGATCATCTACGCGCATTGCGTCGGCTTTGGGCAGGACGGGCCCTATGCCGATCTCCAGGCCTATGACGACGTGATCCAGGCCGCGACCGGCACCGCGACCTTGCTGCCGCGCGTCGACGGCGATCCGCGTGCGCGCTATCTGCCGTCGCTGATCGCCGACAAGGTGGCGGGGCTCCACGGCGCTTATGCGGTGCTCGCCGCGATCGTCCACAAGCTCCGCACCGGCGAGGGGCAGAAGGTCGAAATTCCGATGTTCGAGGCCTTTACCCATTTCATGCTGCTCGAGCATCTCGGCGGGCTGACCTTCGATCCGCCCAATGGCCCGGTCGGCTATTCCCGCCAGCTCGATCCCGACCGGCAGCCGTTCCCCACCGCCGACGGGTTCATCAGCATCGTTTTCTACAACGACGATGCCTGGATCAAATCGTTTGAGATACTGGGCAATCCCGCATTCCTCGCGGACGAGCGTTTTGCCACGCGAAAGGCCAGAGTGCAGAATATGGCGCTGATGTATCGCGAGATCGCCCGGCTGACCCCCGGTTTCGCGACCGCCGATCTGCTCGCGCGATGCCATGCCGCGCAAATCCCCGCGCAGGCGGTCCGCGATCTCGCCGATATCATGCAGGACCCGCACCTTGCCGCCACCGGCTTCTTTTCGCGCGAAGAGCATCCGAGCGAGGGCGGTTATTTCACGATGGTCTCGCCGGTGCGGTTCGCGGCGCAGGACAAATCGCCTGCGCGCCCCGCGCCGTTGCTAGGAGAACAGACCGACGCGCTTCGCCCGGTGGTGAAGGGATAATCCCGCGCTGTGGACGATCTTTTCGCCGACAGCGCCCTTCGCGGACAGCAACTCGACCGGCGCGCGATCGAGCGCCTCGCCGGCGCGCCGCAAAAGCTCGTCGACTGCGATCTCGAAGCGGTGGACCTGTCGCGGCTCGATCTTTCCGACTGGACGTTCGAGCGCTGCAGTTTCCGCAAGACCGATCTCGCCGGCGCGACGCTCGAACGCACCGACTGGCAATCATGCCGCAGCGCCTTCGCCAATTTCACCGGCGCGGATTTCACCGACGCGACATTGATCGCGTGCGATTTCAACAACGCCTCGCTCAAACGCGCATGTCTGGAGGGCGCCCGGATCGAGCGGTGCAAGCTCACCGGCGCCGACCTCACCGACGCGCGGGCGCTCCACGTCCATTTCGACGAGACGCTTCTGATCAATGCCAAGATGAACGCGCGCTTCTTCCGCAAGGCGAAGCTGCGGCGGATCGATTTCTCCCACGCAAACCTGAGCAGATGCGATTTTCGCGAGGCCTCGTTCGAGGCCTGCAGCCTGCGCGAGACGATCCTCGACGACGCGCGGTTCGAGGGCGCCGATCTGCGCGGTGCGGATATCGGCGGGGTGCGGCGGCAGGATGCCAGCCGGTTCCGCGGCGCGATCATCTCGCGCGATCAGGCGGCGCAGTTCCTGAGCGAGTTGGGCCTGATGATCATGTAGCGCGCGACTCCGCTGCCGTCTGGCCGGACTGTGGGGAAGTTATGACCGATGATTCATTCGACTCCCCCGCAGGGTTGGCGGATGCTTCGACGGACCGATCCCGGTCTGTAAGGAGCGTAAAGATGGGTGAAATCACCAATTTCATCGAGGAAGCCGCCGGCGCCTTCGCGGCGGACAAGGCGCTTGAGGCGGTCGACCCCAATGCCGGCATGCTTGCCAAGGCGGCGGCCGCGGTCGCCGGTTTCGAGGGCGTCGGCAAGGTCAAGGAAATGCTCGGCGGCGACGGCAATGCCGATGCCAACACCGACGCGGACGCACCCGCGCCGAGCGACGACTCGCAAAGCTGAACGGGGGCAGGCGGCTCGCGCGGCGATCGCGCGGGCCGCCTTCGGCTAGAAGGCCCGCGCCACCCCTAATTCCACTGCGATGCGGCGGTAATCATATAATCCGACGGTCGACCAATTACGTTCGAGTACCAACCGCGTATTGGGCGCAAAGCCGGCGAATGTAAGCTGGCGGAATGTGCCCGACAGCGAACTGCGCAACAGCCATTCTCGCCGCGGTTGCGCGAACAGGAACAGCCGCGCATCGCCCTCGAGCCGATAGAGCCCGGTCGACGCCACCAGCGTCACCTTGCCCAGATCGCGCCACACCAATGTCGACGCGCCGGCCGACCAGGTGGCATAGCCCGGATCGCGCGCGGTCTGGCGATAGCCGTTGAGCGTCAGTCCGATACCCTGCCGTGCGCTCAATGCGCGCTCATAGCTGAGCGTCGCATCGTAGATCGTGCCATCCTGCAACGTGTTGCGCACATAGGTTGCACGCGAAATCCCGCCGTGGAGCAGCAGCTGGCTCTGTCGGTTGAGCGGATGGAGCCAGTCGAGCGACGCCGCGGCGGTCCGCGCATAGGGCCGCCCGCCGTACCAGCGCCACGTCTCGCCCAGCGACGGGCTGATACGGTCCCTGCCGCGTCGCCATTCGAGCCCGAGCAGCGCCGACGCCGACACGTCGTTGAACGCACCCTCGCGGTAGAAATTTCCTATCCCCGCAACGCGCGGCAGCAGCGCCAGCCCGTCGGCGAGATCGATCCGCGCGAAGGCCTGGCCGCCGATCTTCAATCCTACCCCGGATTGCGCGCGCGCATCCTTCGACAAAGTCAGCGGGGCGATGACGGTATCGAGCGTCCGCGCCTGGGTCGCGCGGTTGATGTTGCTGTCGGGAGCGGCGGCGAGCTCGAACGACGCGCCGAACGGCCGCGCGGAGCGCAATGCGCGCGCGAATTGCTCGACGGTAAGCGCGGCGGTTTCGGGAAGCCCGGTGGCCTGCGCCTGGCGCAACGCGCGGCGCGCGCCCGGCTCGTCCCCCATCGCTGCCAGCACCCGGGCGAGTTCGAGCCGCGCGCGCACCGCCCCCGGTTGTTCGTCGAGCAGCGCGCGCAACGCCACCGCCGCGTCGCCGTAACGGCGGAGCTCGGCGAGCATCATCGCTTTGCGAAACCGCGCCTCCGCACGCACGTCGGGGTTCGCGTCATGCGCCAGCGCATCGTAAAGCGTCGCGGCTTCGTCGGTCTGCCCCGTCGCCTTCGCGCGATCGGCAAGCGCGAACAGATCTGGCGCGGCGAGATGATTGGCTGGCGCAGGGGAAGCGCCGGGCTCGCTCTGTTGCGCACGCGCGGGGGCGGCGGAAAACACCGCCGCCGCGATTAATGCGATCCCCGCGCGCCTATCGCGCCTCACTGCCTCCGCGCGACGGTTGCGCCGGCGATCGTCGTCCCCGCGCCGGGCACGCCGGTCGGGGTGGTCAAATAGAAGGTGGCGCCGATCTCATTGCCGTCGGGACCGTAGAAAACCGGGCGCAGTTCGCCGGCGATCGTCACGCCGCCCTTCGAGATCGGCGCGGGCATCACCCCGCTGCTCATGATCGTTCCGCCGAAATCATAGCTGCCGAAATCGATCGAGGGGGTGCCATTGGTCCCGGCGCCCCTGAGCGCCAGCGCGCCGCTATAGCTTTGCGCCGAGAAATCGACCGCGAAACGCGAGCTTCCGGTCACGTCATAGGTCGCATTGGCCTGTTTGTTCGCGCCCGCGCCATAGACGATACCTGCATAATTGGCCGTCCCGGTCTTGGCGCGCAGCAGGCCGGTCGGGGTTTCGAGGCCATAAACGAAATAGACGCGGTCGGTTTCGTTGACGATGCCCGATTTGCTCGACGTGGCCCAGCGCCCGAGGCTGGCATAGGTCAGTGCCAGTTCGGTGTTGCCGCTGCCGGGGCGATACAGTTCGAGCGACACGTCCTGACCATTGAACGTCTTGCGATAGGCGGTGAAATTGGGATCGCTGCTCGCGACCTTGTCGTTGATCGTAAATTGCCCGCCCGGCAGGTTCGACAACCCGGGGCCGTAGGTGAAGGTCTCGCTGTTGAGCCAGTTAAGCTGGCCGCTCGTGGTGTAGGTGCTGACGCTGTACAGCCCGGCCTGACCGTCGAGCGTGTTGGTAGTGAGCAACGCGAACGGCACGTAGAATAATTGCGCCTTAGTCAGATTGGTCAACGTCAGATTGTCCACTTGGCCGCCGCGCTGGCCGGTGAACGCGCCGCTAACGACGCCGCCGTTGCCGTCGCCGCCGGAGAAGCTCGCGCCTAGCTCTTCCGCCCCGGGGCCGTAGAAGCGCCCGCTCAGCTGGCCCCCTGCGGTGCCGCGAGCCCCACCATAGAACATGTTGCCACTGAATGTGCCTTTCGACGCGGAAAGGTTGCCTGCGCTGGTCAGCTCTATACCACCGCCTGACGTTCCCTGCCCGGAGGTAAGTTCGGTCTCGGTTACATAGCTGTGCGCCGAGAAGATACCGGCGCCGAAATCGGTGCTGAACGTCCCGCGGCCCTGGAACGAACGCGGCTCATAGCCGGGGAAAGAGGCCAGCCCGAAGACGTCGATCGTGAAGGCAGCGGTGCCGGTGCGCGGCATGTTCGCTGCCGGCGTGTCGAGCCCGTAGGTAAAAGCGACGAAATCGAGATTCTGCTGCGTCCCCGACGTGGTGTTGCGCTGCCAATAGCCGAGCCCGACATATTGGGTCGGATCTTTGCCGGTATAGGGCGTCTTGACCAGGGTGAGGTAATTGCGCTCGGCCGTGCCGTCCTTGAAGTAGCGTGCCTCGTTCGGCTCGCCCGATATGCTGTCGCCCGGGGCGAAGACCTGGCTGCGGCCGTTGGTCGATACCGTATAGCTGTTCGATTGCGCGTCGTAACTGACGGTCAGCGCGCCCGCCGTGGGCTTGCCGGTGATGACCGTCTTGGTGGTGAGGTCGAGCGTCTGCGTGCTGCTGCCGGCGTCGGTGGCGAAGGATTGGCTGTATTTGAGATCGGTCAGCGTCGTGTTGGTCGGGGTCGGGGTGGGTGTCGGCGTAGGGGTCGGCCCCGGCGTGGTGCCCGGGCTATTGGTGCCCCCGCCGCCGCACGCAGTCAAAGCGGTGCATGCGAGCACCGCCAACGCAAACTTCACTTTCATTGCAACCCCCGATTCATGTACGCGCCATGAATAATAGCGCCGGGGAATACGTCAAATGAATCCGGCTCTTACGCTTGGTGCGCGATCCGACGCGTGCGGTCACGCTGCTCGATATGACGATTCCTTGTCGCGATCAGCATTTTAATTTGATCATCCAGTTTCTGCTTTGTCACGCGCGATGCTATCGGTCACGACGAAACAGATGAACGGTGCAGACGAATTGAACGGCGAAGCAAAAGCGACGGTCGACCTGCTGGTGGTGGGCGGCGGGATCAACGGTGCCGGGATCGCGCGCGATGCGACGGGGCGCGGGCTTTCGGTGCTGCTGGTCGAGCAGGACGATCTTGCGGCGCACACCTCCTCCGCCTCGACCAAGCTGATCCACGGCGGGCTGCGCTATCTCGAATATGGTGAGATCCGGCTGGTCCATGAGGCGCTGGTCGAGCGCGAGCGGCTGTGGGGGATGGCGCCGCATATCATCTCGCCGCTGCGCTTCGTGCTGCCGCAGACGCAATCGCCGCGGCCGGCGTGGATGGTGCGGCTGGGGCTGTTTCTCTACGATCATCTCGGCGGGCGGAAGAAGTTGCCGGGGACGGAGACGATCCGGCTCGATCGCTCGCCTTATGGCGCGGGGCTGCGCGATACGCGCGGCAAGGGCTTCGTCTATTCGGATTGCCGCGTCGACGACAGTCGGCTGGTCGTGCTCAACGCGCGCGACGCGGCGGATCGCGGCGCCGATATCCGTACTCATACCAAGCTTCTCGCCGCGCGGCGCGAGGACGGCGGCTGGGTCGCGACGATCGTCGATGCGGCGGGCGAGCAGACCGTGCGCGCGCGCGTGCTGGTCAATGCCGCCGGCCCGTGGGTGGCGGACGTGCTCAGGCGGGTGCCCGATGCCGAGGCGCATCGCAGCGTGCGGCTGGTGAAGGGCAGTCATATCGTCGTCCCGCGGCTCTATGCCGGCGAGCATGCCTTCATGCTGCAGAATCCCGATCGGCGGATCGTCTTCACGATTCCCTATCAGAGCGCGTTCACCCTCGTCGGCACCACCGACGAACCGTGGGACGGCGCCCCGGCGGACGCCACGATCAGCGCGGCGGAAACGCATTATCTGCTCGAGACGGTCGCGCGCTATTTCAGCAACGCCCCGGGCGAGGCGGATATCGTCTGGAGCTATGCCGGAATCCGCCCGCTTTACGACGACAAGGCCGGCAATGCCTCGGCGGTGACGCGCGATTATGTGCTCGATCTCGATGCGGGCGAGGCGCGCGCCCCGATGCTGAGCGTGTTCGGCGGCAAGATCACCACCTATCGCAAGCTCGCCGAACATGCGCTGGGCGAGCTCGCGCGCTTCTTTCCCGAGGCGGGGGCGGCGTGGACCGCGGGCGCGGTGCTGCCGGGCGGCGATATGCCCGGCGCCGATCTCGACGCCTTCGTCGCGCAATTGCAGCGCGAGTGGCCCGATCTCCCGCCGGCGCTGGTGCTGCGGCTGGCGCGGGCTTACGGCACCAAGGCCCGGATATTGCTGGGCACCGCGCGGGGCATGGCCGATCTGGGCGAGGATCTCGGCGGCGGGCTGACGATGCGCGAGGTCGATTATCTGCGCACGCGCGAATGGGCGCGGACGGCGGAGGATATCCTCTATCGCCGCAGCAAGCTCGCGCTGCACGTGCCGCCCGGCACCGCCGCGCGGCTCGGCGCTTATCTCGCGCAGGCGTGATGGCGACCGAACTCCCCGAAGTCGTCGCCCGGCGCCAGCAGCGCATCCTCGATCTGGCGCGGCACACCGGGAGCGTGGCGGTCGACACGCTGGCGAGCGAATTGGGGGTGACCCCGCAGACGATCCGGCGCGATCTCAACCTGCTCGCGCGCCGCGCCTTGCTGTCGCGGGTGCACGGCGGGGCGGTCGTCACGTCGGGGGTCGACAATCTCGACCGCGAGGCGCGGCGACAGGTCGCGGCCGAGGCCAAGGCGCGGATCGGCGCCGCGGCGGCGGGGCTGGTGCCGAACGGCGCGAGCCTGTTCATCAATATCGGCACCACCACCGAGGCGATCGCGCGCGCGCTGGTCGATCATCGCAACCTGCGGTGGTCACCAACAATCTCAACGTCGCGGATATCCTCGCCGATCGCCCGACGATCGAGGTGGTGGTGGCCGGGGGCCGCGTGCGCGCCAGCGATCGCGCGGTGGTCGGCGCGCTGGCGATCGATTTCATCCGCGGCTTCCGCGTCGATATCGCGCTGATCGGCGCGTCGGCGGTCGATCATGACGGCACGTTGCTCGATTTCGACATCGACGAGGTGCGCGTCTCGCAGACGATTATCGCCCAGGCGCGCAGCGTGGTGCTCGCCGCCGATCGCAGCAAGTTCGGCCGTGCCGCGCCGGTGCGCATCGCCGATCTGACGCAGATCGATCATCTCGTCACCGATCGCCTCGACGATCCGGCGCTCGCCGCCGCCTGCGCCGCCGCCGGCACCAGGGTTATCGCGACCGAAGAACAACTGGCCTGACCAATATCGACAAATGCCGGCGAATTGGCTAGGCGGGTGGCGACACCGCCTTGGATGGGCGGGGAGAGGGGAGGTCCATGCGGCGGATACCGCACCTGCGCTGGTGGATCGTCGCGCTGATCTGCGTCGGCACGATCGCCAATTATCTCGCGCGCAATTCGCTCGGGGTGCTCGCGCCGCAGCTCAAGACCGGGCTCGGCATGTCGACCGAGCAATATAGCTATGTCGTCGGCGCATTTCAGCTTGCCTATACGGTGATGCAGCCGGTCGCCGGGGCGATCGTCGACCGGATCGGGCTGCGCGCCGGCTTCGCTTTGTTCGGCGTGGCGTGGTCGGTCGCCAATATGCTCCACGCGCTGGCGGCGGGGTGGCTCGGGCTCGCGCTGTTCCGCGGGCTGCTCGGGCTCGCCGAATCCGCCGCGGTGCCCTCCGGGATCAAGGCGATCGCCGAATGGTTTCCCGCGCGCGAGCGATCGGTCGCGGTCGGGTGGTTCAACGCCGGCACCTCGCTCGGCGCGCTGCTCGCGCCGCCGGTGGTGATCGCGGTTTCCTTATGGGCGGACTGGCGGGTGGCGTTCATCGTCACCGGAGCGGTCGGGCTGCTGTGGGCGGCCGCCTGGTATGCATTCTACCGCAGCCCGGCGATGCATCCCGCGATCACGCCCGCGGAGCAGGCGCTGATCGCCGCCGACCGCCCGGCGGTGCCGCCGCGCCGCGCGACCGCGCGCGAGATCCTGCGCACCGCCAAGTTCCGCGCGATCGCGATCCCGCGCTTCCTCGCCGAGCCGGCGTGGCAGACCTTCAGCTTCTGGATTCCGCTCTATCTCGCGAACGAACGCGGGATGGACCTGAAGCAGATCGCGCTGTTCGCCTGGCTGCCCTTCCTCGCCGCCGATCTCGGCGGGGTGCTCGGCGGCTATCTCTCGCCGTTCCTGATGCGCCGCTTCTGCGTGCGGCTGATCCAGTCGCGGGTCGCGGGGATCGCGCTCGCCGCGGTGCTGATGATCGCGCCGGGGTGCATCGGGCTCGCCGTCAGCCCCTACACGGCGATCGCGCTGTTCTGCGTCGGGGGCTTCGCGCATCAGATGATCTCCGTGCTGATCAATACCTTGTCGGCCGATGTCTTCACCGCGGAGGAAGTCGGCACGGCCAATGGCTTCATCGGGCAGGCGGGGTGGATCGGCGGCCTCTTATTCTCGTTGCTGATCGGCCAGCTCGCCGACCGGATCGGTTATGCGCCGCTGTTCGCCGCGCTTTCGGTGTTCGATCTGATCGGCGCCGCGGTGCTGATCCTCAGCCTCAAACATCTCATTCCTGCGGAGCCCAAGTGATGAAGCGCGCGACCCTGTCCAATCCGCCGCTGTTCGCGCTCGTCGACCGTGCGCCCGGCCGGCTGACCCTCACGGCCGATACCGGCGCGGTGGCGCATCTCTTCGTGCTCGAGGAGGATATCGCGCGGCTGCTGCTGCTCACCGACGGTACGCTGACCAGCCCACCGAGTTGGGCGATCGCCCCCGGCGCGGCGGATATCGCCGAGCCGGGGCGCGATCGCATGAGCGTGTCGGGCTTCGCCTGCCCCGATTTCGGTGTGGCGACCGACGGCGACACGCTCGTCGTGGAGACCGCGCGGTTGCGCGTGACGATCGCGCTTCGCGGGCTGCATTGCACCTGGGCGCATTATGACGGCACGGCGTGGCAGATGATGGCCAGCGATCGACCGACGCAGGCCTATGATTTCGGCTGGTGGGACGGCCGGGCGCATCATTATTGCGTGCGGCGCCCGGGCGAACGCTATTACGGGCTGGGCGATCGCACCGGCGATTGCGATCGCGCCGGGCGACGCTTTCGTCTGACCAATCTCGATCCGATGGGCTATGATGCGGAGCACAGCGACCCGCTCTACAAATCGATCCCCTATCTGCTGGTGGCCGATGCCGAGGGGCGGTGCCACGGCGCCTTTTACGACACGGTTGCCGACGTCACCTTCGATTTCGGGCGCGAGCTGGACAATTATCACGGCGCCTATCGCCATATGGTCGCCGATAGCGGGGACCTCGATCTATGGATGATCGCCGGCCCCGATCCGCTCGCGGTGACGCAGCGCTTCACCTGGCTGACCGGTCGCCCCGCGCTGATGCCGCGCTGGACGCTCGGCTATTCGGGCTCGACGATGAGCTATACCGACGCGCCCGATGCCGCGGTGCAGATGGCGGGGTTCATCGACAAGCTCGCCGAGCACGATATCGGCTGCACCTCGTTCCATCTTTCGTCCGGTTACACCTCGATCGGTGAGAAGCGCTATGTATTCAATTGGAATTGCGACAAATTCCCTGATCCCTCGGGCTTCGTCCAAAGCTATGCCGATGCCGGGATCGTGCTGGTGCCCAATATCAAGCCGGCGCTGCTGCTGAGCCACCCGCGTTATGCCGAGGCCGCGGCCGAGGGCGTGTTCGTCGGCGATGAGGAAGGGCGCCCGGTCGAGGCGCAATTCTGGGACGAGGCAGGGAGCTATATCGACTTCACCGATCCCCGCGCGGCGGACTGGTGGCGCGCGCAGGTGAAGGGGGCATTGCTCGATCACGGCATGGTCGCGACGTGGAACGACAATAATGAATATGAGATCTGGGATAAGCGCGCGCGCTTCGCCGGCTTCGGCACGGCGCGTCCCGCCGCCGCGATGCGCCCGGTTCAGCCGCTGCTGATGACCCGCGCATCGCGACGGGCACAGGCTGAGGCCTTTCCCGCGCTGCGGCCCTATGTCGTCACGCGATCGGGGATGGCCGGGCTGCAGCGTTATGCGCAGACGTGGAGCGGGGACAATCGCACCGAATGGAAGACCTTGCGCTACAATGCGCGGATGGCGATCGGGCTGGCCTTGTCGGGAGTGTCGAACAGCGGGCATGATGTCGGCGGGTTTTCGGGCCCCGCGCCGTCGCCCGAGCTGCTGGTGCGCTGGGTGCAGGCCGGCGTGCTGATGCCGCGCTTCAGCATCCACAGCTGGAACGACGATCGCACCGTCAACGAGCCGTGGATGTATCCCGAGGCGCTGCCCGCGATCCGGCGGCTGATGGCGCTGCGCCAGCGCCTGATCCCGTTCTTCTACGATCTGCTGCACCGCTATCATGCCGATTATGCGCCGATGGTGCGGCCGGTGTGGATGGATTTTCCCGGCGATCCGGCGGCGTGGGCGGAGAATGACGAGCATCTGCTCGGGGCGGATCTGCTCGCCGCGCCGGTGATCGAGCCGGGTGCTGCGATGCGCGCGGTGCGGGTGCCGACGGGGGCGGAGTGGGTCGATGTGTGGAGCGGGGCGCGCTTCGCCGGCGGCACCACCGCAACGCTCGACGCACCGCTCGACGGGCCGCCGCCCTTGCTCGCCCGTGCCGGATCGGGGATTGCGGTCGATCTGGCGCAAGGTGGGTGGCACCCGGGGCCGTATCGGCGCGGATTGTGGCTGTTTCCCCCGCGCGAGGGCGCGTTCGCCTGTTCGTTCGTCGAGGATGCCGGCGACGGCGAGGGCCCGTGCGATCGCTGGACGGTGAGCGGAGACGCCGATGCATCGCGTATCGTGGCGACGGTGCGACGCGAGGGGCCGGGGAGCTGGGGCGACGATGCGATCACGCTGTTGCTCCCGCCGGGCGAGGCGCGCGCGCTGGTGATCGAGGGCGGGGTGCCGGCCGAGCATGAAGGACGGCGGGGCATGACGGTTCGGGTCTAGCGGCTCAGGGTAAGGTGATGACGACGAGCGACGTTCTGGACGAGGGGCCGTTCTTTCACGGCACGATCGCGGATTTGCGCGTGGGTGATTTCCTCACCCCGGGATATCGGTCGAACTATCGGCCTGAGGTGGTGATGAACCACATCTACTTCACCGCGCTCGTGGACGGTGCCGGGCTCGCCGCCGAGATCGCGGCGGAACTCGTCGGAGGCGACGCGATTCCGCGTGTTTATGCCGTGGAACCGACCGGGCCGTTTGAGAACGACCCGAACGTGACCGACAAGAAGTTTCCCGGCAATCCCACCCGATCGTATCGCAGCAGCGCCCCGCTCAAGATCGTCGGAGAGGCCAAAGATTGGACCAGACTGACGCCCGAAGCGCTTGAGATGTGGAGAGAAAGGCTGGCGACCTTACAGTCGGACAGGCGCGCCGAAATCATCAACTGACGCGGCGCGATCCGATCAGACCGCGACGCGCTTCGCCAGATCGGTGCGCTTCGCTTCCACCTCGGCGCGGGCGCGCTCCAGCGCGTCGATCTCGGTGGCGCGGAGCAGCCCGTCGATCACGCGCCCGAGATGGTCGCGCATCGCCTTTCGCGCGGCCTTGGGGTTGCGCTCGCGCAGCGCGGCGAGGATTTCCTGATGCTCGTCGATCCGCGGCTGCACCCCCACGCTGCGCGCGCGTTCGAGCATATGCATGCACAGGGGCGCCTTGTAGCGCGTATCCCACAGCGATTGCACGACATCGGCGACCGCCGAATTGCGCGTGGCGCGCGCGATCGTCAGGTGGAATTCGCGATCGGCATGTTCACCCGAGACATGCGCCTGATTTTCGCGCTCCATCTCGCCGATCAGCCGCTCCAGCGTCGCGATCTCGGCATCGGTGATCGTCACCGCGGCCAGCGCCGCGGCCTCGGCCTCGAACAGACGGCGTGCCTCGGTCAGCTCGAAGGCGCCGATATCGAGCCCGATCATCGGCGTGTCGAGCGGCGGATTGTCCGCGACGAAGATGCCGGAGCCGTGGCGCGAGCGTACCACACCGATCACCTCGAGCGCGATCATCGCCTCGCGGATCGTCGGGCGGCTGACCTTATATTCCTCCGCCAGTTCGCGCTCCGACGGGATGCGCTGCCCGGGGCCGAACTCGCCACGCTGGATCGCTTCCGCCACCGCGGCGGCGACCTGCTGATAGAGTTTGCGGCCGTCCGGCGCGTCCGACGCGGCGGCGGGTTGCCCAACTGGCCTGATCAATCTTTGTGCCGGCATAAGTCATTGGCGAGCCTAGCAGCAGTGTGCTGCACGGGCAACAGGCAGCGAAGCTTCGGCGAGGTGGCAAGGACAATATCGCCGACTAAGGCTTGCATGTGGTCAGGCCATTTGTTAGCTGCCGCCCCAGACGATCGGGTCGAAGAGCCCGCGACTCGCTATTGAGGGGAGGATGAAATGGCTGGATTCCACCATACGACCTGCCGCGCCGCGCTCGTCGCCGCGCTGGTGATGGGCGCATCGCCGGCACTGGCCGACACCGCCGCCAATGCCGAACAGACCGCGCAGCCCGCCGCGCCGCCGCCGCCGCCCGCCGCCGAGACGCCGGGGATGGGCGACATCATCGTCACCGCGCAGAAGCGCGCCGAAAATGTGCAGAGCGTGCCGCTCGCCGTCTCGGTGCTCGGGCAGAGCCAGCTCGAACTGGCCGGAGTGCGGCAGTTCCAGGATCTCGGCAATGTCGCGCCGTCGCTCACCGTCCGTCCCGCCGAACACCCGGTCAATGCCAATGTGTCGCTGCGCGGCGTCGGCACCTTCGCGTTCGGCATCGGGGTCGAGCCGAGCGTCGCGGTGCTGGTCGACGAAGTGCCGCTCGCCTTCCAGGCGCGCGCCTTCACCGATCTGCCCGATGTCGAGCGGATCGAGGTGCTGCGCGGGCCGCAGAGCACGCTCTACGGCAAGTCGGCGTCGGCCGGCCTCATCAACATCATCACCCGCGCGCCGACCGACACATTGCATGTCCGCGCCAATCTGCTGGCGACGACCGATCAGGAATATGGCGGCAATTTCAGCATCTCCGGGCCGATTTCGGAGCAGCTCGGCTATATCGTCTCGGGGAGCTATTCGAACTTCAACGGCAACGTCCACAATCTCTTCAACAACCAGTGGGTGAACGGCCGCGAGGCGGTGAACCTGCGCGGCAAATTGCGCTGGGAGCCGGCGCCCAATGTGACCGTCACCGCTTCGGCCAATTATCTCAACGGCAACACCACCGTCGGCCGTCCGTTCGTCCGCATGAACCCCAATGCCTTGCTGCGCAATCAGCCGGGGCTCAACGAAGCGACCAATTTCCCGGGCGTGACGATCAGCGAGACCAATCAAGACATCAGCAACAACTATAATTCGCGCACTAAATATTACGGCTATGGCGGCTATATCCGCACCGAGGTCGGGCTGGGCGAGATGAACCTCGTTTCGATCAGCTCCTATGACAAGTTCCGGCTCAACGATTATCTCGATCAGGACGATACGTCGGCGCCGGGGCCTTATGGCAGCAACAACCAGATCGGCACCTTCCGCTCGCGGCTGCTGACGCAGGAAGTGCGGCTGCTGTCGCCGGGCGACAAGCCGTTCCGCTATACCGTCGGCGTCTATTATGCCGGGGTCAATTTCGAGCGGCCCTTCTATCGCGGGCCGCAATTCTCGCTCGCCAATTGGGATGCGACGTCGCGCTCGCGCCAGATCGCAGGGTTCGTCCAGGCGGATTGGGAGTTCCTGCCGCACGCGACGTTGACCGGCGGCGGGCGGGTCCAGAACGAGCGGGTTTCCTATACCTTCCGCGACAATCTCGCGCATACCTTCTACAGCGGCAGCGCGGAGGATACCGCCGGCACCTATCGCGTCAGCCTGAAATATGAGCTGACGCCGACGCTGATGCTGTTCGGCACCTATTCGACCGGCTACAAGGGCCAGACTTACGATCTGACCACCGGTTTCAACGCCAATCGCGCCGCGGCGGGGCCGATCCGGCCGGAGCGGTCGCGCGACAAGGAAATCGGTGCGCGCACCCAGTTCTTCGACCGGCGCCTGACGGTCAACCTCACCTATTTCGATACGACCTACAAGGATCTGCAGGCGCAGACGATCGAGACGCTGTCGGACGGCACCTCCAACTATCGTCTGACCAATGTTGGCCGCCTCAATACCAAGGGGCTCGAACTGGATAGCTCGGCGCGGCTGGGGGATCTGACCCTCACCGGCTCGCTGGCCTATCTCGACGCGAAATATACGTCGTTCCCGGTCGCGCAATGCTGGCCGAACCAGAGTCAGGCACAGGGCTGCGTCCCGGCGGTGCCCGCAACCCCGACGACCCCGGCACGCCCGGCCTATCAGGACCTCACCGGCGCGCGCGCGATACAGGCGCCGAAGTGGAAATTCTCGGTCGGGGCGGATTATTCGCCGTCGCTCGGCCACGATCTGCGCGGGGTGGCGCAGCTCAACTGGCAATATCAGAGCAGCGTCTATTATGTCGCGGAAGACCCCGAGACCTTCCAGCGCGGCTATCATATCGTCAATATCGGGCTGGGCGTGCGCGACGAGCAGCGCCGCTGGGAACTGGTCGGCTTCATCAACAATTTGTTCGACCAGCAATATTTCCCGTCGCTGGTCAATACTGCGGGCAATTTCGGCGGGTTGCAGGCGACGCAGGCGGTGTTGCCGCGCGATTTCCGGCGGTACGGCGGGCTGCGGCTCGGCTTCAATTTCTGAGGGGCAGCGGATGAAGACCGGGCCGGAGGAGTGGTTTCTGGCATGTTGATGACGCAGACGATGCGCTGGTTCGGCCCGGACGATCCCGTATCGCTACGGGATATCCGCCAGTGCGGCGCGACCGAGGTGGTGACCGCGCTGCACGAGGTGCCGAACGGCGCGGTCTGGCCGCGCGCGGCGATCGAGGCGCGCCGGCAGATGATCGCCGCGGCGGGGCTCGGCTGGACGGTGGTCGAAAGCCTCCCCGTGCACGAAGGGATCAAGACGCGCGGGCCGGACTGGGACGAATTGATCGATCATTATCGTCAGAGCCTGCGCCACCTGGCGGCGTGCGGCATCACCGTCGTCACCTATAATTTCATGCCGCTGCTCGACTGGACCCGCACCGATCTCGCATGGCCGCTGCCGGACGGCGCGCTTGCGCTGCGCTTCGAGCCCGAGGTGCTGGCGGCTTATGATCTCCATATCCTGCGCCGGCCGGGCGCCGAGGCGGACTATGATGCCGCCACGCTCGAGGCGGCCGCGCGGCGCTTTTACGCAATGGACGAGGACGCGCGCGAAACGCTGGCCGCGACGATCCTCGCCGGGCTGCCGGGGAGCGAGGAAAGCTTCACGATCGACGAATTCCGCGCCGCGATCCTCGATTATGCCGAGGTGGATGCCGATCGGCTGCGCGCGAACCATGTCGCGTTTCTCGCGGCGGTCTGCCCGGTGGCGGATGAGGTCGGCATCCGGCTGGTCGTCCATCCCGACGATCCGCCGTTCCCGATCTTCGGGCTGCCGCGCGTGGTGAGCACGGAGGCGGATGTCGCGCATCTCTTCGCCGAGGTGCCCAATGCCTCGAACGGGCTGTGCTTCTGCGCCGGATCGTTCGGGGTGCGTGCCGACAATGATCTGCCCGGCATGGTCGAGCGGCTGGGAAGCCGGATCGGTTTCCTTCACCTGCGCGCGGTGCAGCGCGAGGCGGGGGGCGGGTTCCACGAGGCGGCGCATCTTGAAGGCGACGCCAATATGGTCGCGATCATCGGCGCGGTGCATGCGCTGCAGCGGCGCGAGAGGCGTTCGATCCCGATGCGCCCCGATCACGGCCACCAGATGCTCGACGATCTCAACCGGCGGACCAACCCGGGCTATTCGCTGCTCGGGCGCATGCGCGGGCTGGCGGAATTGCGCGGGGTCGAACGCGGGATCGCCTTCGCCCGCGGCTGACGCGAAAAAGGGGAGTGGAAGATGCGGATCGGGATCGCGATCGCGACGATGCTATTCGGGGCCGCGCCAGTGCTGGCGCAGACCGCCGACGCGCCGGCACTGCCGCTCGCCACCGCGGCATCCGGCCCGCGGCTCGTCGCGGCGGACTTGCGCGGCGGCATGGACCTCTCCGGCCCGTGGCATTATTCGATCGATCCGTTCCGCGCCGGGATCGCTGGCTTCCACGGTGAGCCTCCCGATCGCGGGCAATTGCGCTATCAGGATGTCGACGTGCGTCGTGAGATGGCGCGCGACAGCCGGACGCTCTACGAATTCGATCTCGCGCGCTCGCCGGTGACGACGCTGCCGTCGTCGTGGCTCACCGAGGCGCCCGAATTGCGTCATTATCAGGGGCTGATGTGGTATCAGCGCACCTTCCCCGCGCCGGCGCAGCGCAAGGGGCGGTACTTCCTGCGCTTCGGCGCGGCCAATTATGCGACGCGGGTCTATCTCAACGGCCGGCCGCTCGGGCGGCACGAGGGCGGCTTCACCCCCTTCGCGTTCGAAGTGACCCAATGGCTCCGCGACGGCGAGAACCAGATTACGATCGGGGTCGATTCGCAGGCGACCGAAGCGACGGTGCCGCCTCCCGTCACCGACTGGGAAAATTACGGCGGGGTCACCCGCCCGGTGCGGCTAATCGCCACGCCCGATACCTATGTCGACGATGCCTGGGTGCGGCTGACGCGCGACGGCCGCCTGGCGGTCGACGCGCATCTCGACGGGGCCGGGGCAGCGGGCCGCGCGGTGCATTTACGCATCGCCGCGCTGGGGCTGGACCTCGCCGGCAAGACCGATGCGACGGGCAATTGGCGCGCGACCGTCGCCGCGCCGCGCGGGCTGGTGCGCTGGTCGCCCGAACATCCCAAGCTCTATGACGTGACGATCGATGCCGGCGAGGATCAATGGCGCGATCGCATCGGCTTCCGCACGATCGAGGTGCGCGGCGCCGATATCCTGCTCAACGGGCGGCCGGTGTTCCTGCGGGGGATTTCGCTCCATGAGGAGGAACTCGGGACCGATCCGACGCGCGCGATCACCCCGGCCGCCGCGCGCGCGTTGCTCGGCGAGATCAAGGACGGGCTGCACGGCAATTTCGTCCGCCTCGCGCATTATCCGCATTCAGAGGTGATGACGCGGACCGCCGACGAGCTCGGGCTGATCGTGTGGAGCGAGGTGCCGGTCTATTGGCGGGTCGCGTGGTCCAACCCCGATACTTTGGCGACCGCACGCAACATGCTCGCGGAAAACATCCTGCGCGATCGCAACCGCGCGGCGATCGCGATCTGGAGCGTCGCCAACGAAACCCCGGTGACCGAGGCGCGCAATACCTTCCTGCGCACATTGGTCTCGGACGTGCGCAAGCTGGACGACAGCCGGCTGGTCAGCGCCGCGCTGCTCGTCGAGCGATCGCCGGACAAGCTCGACATGACGCTTGCCGATCCGCTGGCGGACGCGCTCGATGTGTTGGCGATCAATACCTATAACGGCTGGTACACCCCCGATCGCCTCGCCGATCTGCCGGGCAGCGTGTGGCATGTCCCGGCGAACAAGCCGCTGGTCTTTTCCGAATTCGGCGCGGATGCCAAGGCGGGGTTCCACGATCTTGCCGGCCCGCAGAAATTCTCCGAGGAATTCCAGGCCGATTATTATCGCCAGACGCTGCGCATGGCCGATCGCCTGCCGACGTTGCGCGGGATGTCGCCGTGGATCCTCAAGGATTTCCGCTCGCCGCGGCGGCAGAATCCCGATTTCCAGCAGGGCTGGAACCGCAAGGGGCTGATTTCCGAAACCGGCCAGCGCAAGATCGCATTCGGGGTGCTGGCCGATTATTACCGTGCGAAGGAAGCCGCGCCGGCCGGCGAACGCTGACCGGCGGTGGCGCTCACCCCGCGGTGTGGCGCGATTCCAGCTTCTCCGAGGTGTAGGTGAAATAGACCATCTCCGCGATATTGGTTGCCTGATCGCCGACCCGTTCGAGGCTTTTCGCGGCAAGCAGCAGCTGGCCGATCACCGGGATCGTCGCGGCGTCGTTGGCCATCTGGGTCAGCAGGACGAGGAACACGCGGCGATATTCCTCGTCGATCCGCGCGTCGCTTTCGTAGATCTGCTTGGCCTTTTGCGGGTCGCGCGCGGCATAAGCATTGAGCGCGCCGACCAGCATGTCGTAGGAGCGCGCGCCGAGCTCGCCGAGCATCTTCGCCGCCTGCCGTTCGGCGGGCGAGTGGACCTGCTCGAGCCGTCGCGCGACGCCCTTGGCATAATCGCCGACGCGCTCGAGATAGCCCGAGACGCGGTGCGCCATCAGCACTTCGCGCAGATCGTCGGCGAAGGGCGAACGCCGCACCAGCGTCTGCAGCACGAGCTGATCGATCTCGGCTTCGGCCGCATCGATCGCTTTATCCTCCTCGACCACCTTGGCGGCGAGCACATTGTCGCCTTTCTCAAGCGCGGCGAGCGTGTTGGCGAGCGCGAATTCGGCCAGCCCGCCCATGCGGATCACCGCCGCGCGCAGGCCGCCCATCTCCACGTCGAACGCCGCGACCGTGTGGCGATCGCCGTTGCCGGTCTTTTCGTCCATCTTCTATCTCACCCAAATCGGCCAGTGACGTAATCGCGCGTGCGCTTGAGCTTCGGCGCGGAGAAGAATTCCTCGGTCGGCCCGAATTCGATCATCCGGCCGAGGAACATGAACCCGGTATGCTGCGCGAGCCGCGCCGCCTGGTGCAGATTGTGCGTGACGATCACGATCGTCACATTGCCGACCAGTTCGTTGAGCGTGTCTTCGAGCTTGGCGGTCGAGATCGGATCGAGCGCGGAGGCGGGCTCGTCGAGCAGCAGCACCTCGGGATCGATCGCCAGGCCGCGCGCGACGCACAGCCGCTGCTGCTGGCCGCCCGACAGGCCGAGACCCGATTCCTTGAGCTTGTCCTTCACCTCGTCCCACAAAGCGGCGCGGCGCAGCGCGCGCTCGACGATCTCGTCCATCTCCGCGCCGCGGATGCGCTTGTAGAGGCGCACCCCGAAGGCGATATTGTCGTAGATCGACATCGGGAACGGCGTCGGCTTCTGGAATACCATGCCGACGCGGGCGCGCAGCGTGGCGAGGTCCATTTTGTTCGGCGTTACTTCCACCGCATCGCCGTCCCGCGCCCGCAGCCGGGCGATGCCGGCCTTGTCCGCCAGTACGTCCTGCCCGTCGAGGATGATGCGGCCGGTCGCCTGCTGGCCCGGATAGAGCTCGTAGATCCGGTTGAGGGTGCGCAGCAGCGTCGATTTGCCGCAGCCCGAAGGGCCGATCAGCGCGGTGATCTTGTTCTTCTCGACGGGGAGGTCGACCCCGAACAGGGTCTGCTTCTTGCCGTAGAAGAAATCGAGGTTGCGCGCCTCGAGCACCAGATTGTCGGCCGGGGGCGCGGTGATCGATCGTTCGTAGGTTTCGACCGCCTCGCTATCGAGCAGGCTCATGATGATTTCCCGTGGATGATCGCGCGTCCCGCGATGTTGATGGCCAGAACCGATGCCGCGATCAGCAGCGCGCCCGCCCAGGCCAGCCGCTGCCAGTCGTCATAGGCGCTGAGCGCGAACTGGAAGATGGTGGTCGGCAGGCTCGCGATCGGCTGGAGCAATTTGACGCTGAAGAACTGATTGCCGAGCGAGGTGAACAGCAACGGCGCGGTCTCGCCCGAGATGCGTGCGAAGCCGAGCAGCCCGGCGGTGAGCAGGCCCGTGGCGGCCGAGCGCCAGACGATCTTGCGCACGACAAAGGCGCGCGTCGCACCCAGCGCCATTCCCGCCTCGCGCAACGCCGCGGGCTGGAGCAGCAGGATATCCTCGGTGGTGCGCGTCACGATCGGCACCGCGAGGATCGCCAGCGCGACCGAGCCGGCCAGCGCCGAGAAATGCCCGACAACGTTGCGGACCAGCAATTCGTAGACGAACAGGCCGATCAAGATCGACGGAGCGGAGAGCAGCACGTCGTTGAGGAAGCGCACCACATGGCCGAGCTTGGTTCGCCCGCCATATTCGGACAGCCACGTGCCGGCGAGCACCCCGATCACCACCGCGAAGACCATCGCCAGCAGGCACAGGATGACCGAGCCGGTGATCGCGTTGAGCAAGCCGCCGCGCGATCCGGGCGCGGGTTGCGACATGGTGAACAGATCGCCGTTGATCCCGCCGATCCCCTTGGTGAGCAGCGACCAGCCGATCAGCGCCAGCGCGCCGAGCGCAATCACCGCCGTGAGCCCGCAGGCGGTGACGAAGATCGTGTTGATGATCGAGCGGCGGCGGGCGCGTGCGGTCATCCGGGTCATCGCATCGACCTCGCGAGCAACAGGCGCGCGAGCGCGAGCACGCCGAAGGTGATAAAGAACAGCACCAGCCCCAGCGCGATCAGCGCGGCGCTGTGCATGTCGCTGCTCGCCTCGGCGAATTCGTTGGCGATCGTCGAGGCGATCGTCGAGCCCGAGTCGAACAGGCTCTTGGGGAAGCCGTGCGCGTTGCCGATGATGAAGGTGACCGCCATCGTCTCGCCAAGCGCGCGGCCGAGCCCGAGCATGATCACCCCGAGCACCCCGGTGCGGACATAGGGGATCGAGATCCGCGCGGTGACCTCGAACGAGGTGCAGCCGATGCCGTATCCCGCCTCACGCACCTGCGCCGGAACGGTGAGCAGCAATTCGCGGAACACCGCCGCCATATAGGGCAGGATCATGATCGCGAGGATGATCGAGGCGGTGAAGATATTGGCGCCGTTGGGGATGCCCTGGGTCAGCGTGTCCATCAGCGAGCCGGGGGTGACCGAATTGGCCAGCGGCTGCTGAACATTCTCAGCGAACCACGGCGCGAAGACGAACAATCCCCACATGCCGTAGACGATCGACGGGATCCCCGCGAGCAGCTCGATCGCCACTGCGATCGGCCGCGCGATCCGTGCCGGGGCGAATTCGGTGAGGAACACCGCGACCCCGATCGCGAGCGGCAGCGCGATCGCCAGCGAAAGGAACGAGGTGACGAGCGTGCCGACGATCGGCCCCGCCGCGCCATAAATGTCGCTGACCGGATTCCACGTCGACGAGGTGAGGAAGCCCAACCCGAATTTGGCGAAGGCGGGCCAGCCGCCGATCGCGAGGCTGACCACCACCCCCGCGAGGATCGCGAGAAGCAGAGTCGCGGCGGAAAGGCACAGCCAGCGGAAGATATCTTCCCCCAGCGGCGCCCGACCGCCGATCGCGGGATTGTGCATCCCCAGTTCCTTGCCCGTTACATTGAATGCCGAAAAGCGGCGCGCTTCGCGAGGCGAGGCGCGCCGCTCGGTCCGGTCGCTGGCGTCAGCGCGAGACGTAAACCGGCTTTCCGCCCGAGGTGACGTTGGTCGCCCACTGGCGGCGGATCGCGGCCTTCACCGCGGCCGGCAGCGGCACGAAATCGAGCTTCGCCGCTTCGGCATCGCCGTTCTTATAGGCCCAGTCGAAGAACTTCAGCACCGCCGCGCCATTGGCCGCATTGGCCTGATTGCGCTGGAGCAGGATGAAGGTCGCGCCGGTGATCGGCCACGCCTGCGCGCCCGGCTGATCGAGCAGCAGCAGATAATTGCCCGGGGCGCTCGCCCAGCGCGCACCGGCCGCCGCCGCCGCGAAATTGGCCGCATCCGCCGCGACGAACTTGCCCGCCTTGTTCTGCACCGAGACGTAAGGCAGCTTGTTCTGCTTGGCATAGGCATATTCGACATAGCCGATCGAGCCTGCGGTCTGTTTGACGAACGCGGTCACGCCGTCATTGCCCTTGCCGCCGAGCCCGGTAGGCCATTCCACCGCGTCGCTCGCGCCGACCTTCTTCGCCCACTCGGCGTTCTTCATCGCCAGATAGGAGGTGAAGAGGAACGAGGTGCCCGACCCGTCCGAGCGGTGGACGACGGTGATCGCCGCGCCCGGGATCTTCAGCTCGGGGTTGAGCTTGGTGATCGCCGGATCGTTCCAACGGCGGATCTTGCCGAGGAAGATATCGCCCAGCACCTGCCCGGTAAGGCGCAGGCGGCCGGCGCGCAGCCCGTTGAAATTGACCACCGGCACGACGCCGCCGACGACCGTCGGGAACTGATAGAGCCCCGCGGCCTGCAACTCGGCGGGCTTCAGCGGCTTGTCGCTGGCGCCGAAATCGACCGTCTTGGCCTTGATCTGCTTGATCCCGCCGCCCGAGCCGATCGCCTGATAGTTGAGGCGCTGGCCGGCCTGCTGGCTGTAGATTTCCGCCCAGCGCGCGTAGATCGGCGCCGGAAAGGTCGCCCCCGCACCCGAGATGTCGGCGGCAATCGCGGCGCCCCCAACGGCCACGGCCGCAGTGCCGATCACGAATTTCTTGAACATATTTGCTCCATAAGCTGCCGAATGCGAGCGGCCTGATTCGCGTTGGAAGCCCCCACGCTCATCCGAAACCGCTCTGCGCGCATTCGATGACAAGTTTGTGACAGTTCAGCCCGCGATCAGAACGGGTAATAGCGGATGCTGAAGAACCCCATGTTCTGCGTCGCGGTGGGCGCGCCGCCCTGATTGACGTTGAACGTCTCGCGCCAGGTGCGGCTATATTGCAGGCCGAGCTGGACGCGGCCCCACGGCCCCTGCAACGCACGCTGCCAGAAGCCGGCGGTGATTTGCTTCACCGCCCTGGTCTGGACGGTGCACGGCAGCGGCGAGCCCTCGATCAGGCATCCGGTGCCGTTGAAGTTCGGGTTGCCGAGGCCGTAATTGACCCCGTTGACGGTCGACCAATGCGCGTCTTCCCATTCCTCGCCGCCGAACACATAGATGTCGAGCATCTTGGTCGGATGCGCGGTGAGCCCGCCGAGCAGCATATATTCGCGCAGCGGCGTCAGCGTGCCATCGGGGTTGAAGGTCACGTCGGCGAGATTGGCGGCGCCGTAGCGCCCGATCCCGTCGCCGACGGTGCCGCTGAACTGCGCGTCCAGCACGCCCGGGATGATCTGGGTGCCGATGCTGCCGCCGGCGCCCCAGCCGCGGACGTCATGGTTCGTCCCGTTCAGCCGCTCGTAGAAATCGCGCACCATGCCAAAGGCTTCGATGTGCAGCGTGCGCCCGGCGAATTTGCCCTCATAAGCGACCTTGCCGATCACGTCGGGGTAGCGATTGGCCGAAATCGCGTTTTCCGCGATGCCGTTCCCGCCGAAGCCGCTGCCCGCGGGCACGGTGGTGACGAGATCCGGGAAGCCGGAAGGAACGGTGCCGGTGAAGGTCGTCTGCGGATTTTCAAGCGAGAGCGCGAACCACCATTTTTTGTCGAAATCCACCGCGACGCGCACCTGCGGCTGGCGCGTGAAGGTGAAGCCGGGGACATATTGCGCTTCGATCACCGGCGGCGTCACCTCGGCGCGCGGGGTGATGCCCTTCGAATTCATCGTGGCGAGCGACCAATTCTGCCCGAACAGGACATGCGCAGTGATGTCGCCGCTGCCGAGCTTCTGGTCGATCGTGCCGTAAAGGTTGCGGATACGCGGGCTGTAGGAATTGCTCTGGTTCGAGTTGGCGGTGACGCCGGCAGCCTGGAAATCGAACTCACCGTACATGGCGAGGTGGGTCTGCTTCGACGCATCGCCCTCTGCCAGCAGCGACAGGCGGCTCTGCCGCGCGGTCATGCGGAATTCGTGCGTATTGGCGACGTGGCTCTGCGGAAACGGAATATTGTTGAAGGTGGAGGCGATGTCCGCGCCCTGATTGTGGGTACGGTAGATCGAGGTCATTTCGAGGAAGCCGCCGGGCGTGATCGAAATGCCCTTGAACGGCAGGCGATCGGGCTTCTCCATCTTGGCGACGCGGCGCTGCAGATCGGCATTCTGCTCGGTCAGCGTGGCGATCGCGGCGGTGTCGGCCGCGTTGCTCGTCTGGACCGGGGCGGGGGCCGGCGCGGGGGCGGCGGCGAGGCGGGTGGTGGTCGCGGTCTGTTCGGCGAGCTGCTGGCGCAGGTCGGCGATTTCGGCACGGAGTTGCGCGATCTCCTCGCGGACGCTGCTGTCGGTGCCGGCCCCGCGCCGCGCGGCGCGGCAGGCGCGCGATTTGCTTCCCTTCACGCAGCGATGCGCCGCGGCGGGATCAGCCCAAGCGTGAGTCGCGCATGTCAGCGATACCGCCGACACGCCAAGCAGAAGAACCCGTCTCATCAAACCGCCCTTTCAAGTGCGTCATGGCGCTATTTCGTCTCCCGTGGCGCCGCGAATAGGCGCGTTATGTGACAGTTCAGGGACAGTGACGGGCGCCGCAGCAAAGAACGGTGTGCGGAAGTAAGGCGTTATTATTCAATAAGATAATATCATCCGCCGTCGCGGAGACATCGTGCTGCAATCAAATTGTCACACGAATCCCCTAGGTGCTTCATCAAGCTGGCGAGAATCGGCGCTCAACGCACGATCGCAGCCGTGCGGATTTTTCCGGGCAATTTAATGGTGTTGTTGCGCGCCGCATGAGATGAGCGGTTCGAGCTTGCTCGATAGCCGCTCCGGCCGGAACGGCTTTTCCAGCCGCGGCACCGTGAAGAAACGTTCGGGGAGCGACCATTCGTCATAGCCGGTGGCGAAGACGAAGGGCACGCTGCGTGCGACCAGCGCATCCGCGACCGGAAACACCATGTCGCCGTGCAGATTGACTTCGAGCACCGCGAAATCGATCGCCTTCTCGCCCGCGATCAACTCCAGCGCGTCGCGCACGCTGGGCACCGGGCCGAGCACCGTCGCGCCGGCATCGTCGAGGACATGCGCGAGATCGTCCGCGAGCAGAAATTCATCCTCGACGATCAGAATGCGGCAACCTTGCAGCGTTTGACTAGCCATCGATTTTCTCCCCGATGCGGTCCCCTACCGGCACCTGCACGTCGATCGTGCAATGAACGCCCCCCGCGTCGATCCCCAAGGTCGTGCGCGCGCGAAGCTGATAAGGCAGAGCGCGCTCGATCAGTTCGCGGCCATAGCCGTCGCTTTGCGGCAGGACGTCGCTGTCGCGCATCCCTTTCATCCCGCTTTCCCGCCAGTCGATGAACAAGCGATGCTCATCGGCCTTGGGTTCGCGGATTTCCCAGCAGATATCGAGATGTCCGTCGGGCTGCGACAGCGCGCCGTGCTTGACTGCATTGGTAGCAAGCTCGTGCAGCGCCAGCGCCAGTGTCTGGACCAGCGCGGACTTGAGCGGGACGCCAGCGGGGCCGCGCAGCGTAACCTGCCTGCCCTTGCCGTCCGCGTCCAGCGTCACCAGCGCCGACAATTCCTCGCGCACCAGCGCGTCGAAGGTGACGCGCAGCCCGCTCGCGCGCCGCGACAGCAACCCCTGGACCCGCGCGAGTGCTTGCAGGCGATCTTCGAAACGTTCGGCAAATTGCTCGAGCGACTGGCTTTCCTTGAGCGTGCGACCGGCGACCGCCTGCACCACCGCCATCACGTTGCGCGTGCGGTGCTGCAACTCCTTGACCAATATTTCCTGCTGCGCCTGAAGCTGGAGCAGATCGTCGACATCGGTCGACGTGCCGAGCCATTCGAGGATCGGGCCTTCGGGCAAGTGGACGGGCGAGGCGAGGGTGCGAAAATGGCGATAGCGCCCCTCCGCGGCGTGGAAGATCCGCCCTTCGAATTCAAGGCTGCCGGCGTCCGGCGCGCGCGACCACGCCTCGACTGCATGATCGCGATCGTCGGGGTGGAACATGTCGAGCCAGCCCGTCGCGTGGCTCGCTTCTTCCTTCTGCCCGGTATAACGCGTCCATTGCGGGCTCGACCAGGTCCACTTCCCGCCCTCGATCGCGCGCCACACGAGTTGCGGCATGCCTTCGACCAGGGTGCGGAACCGCAGCTCGCTCTGCTGCAAAGCCTCCATGCCGATATGATGTTCGTGGACGTCGGTCGCCGCGGCGAACCAGGCGGTGATCGTGCCCTGCTCGTCGCGCATCGGCTCCGCGCGGATGAGGAACCAGCGATAATCGCCGTCCGCGGCGCGGATACGCTTCTGCTGCTGGCAGGGCGTGCCGGCCTTGATCGCTTGGGCCCAGGAGGCCAGCGCCGACTCGCGATCGAGCGGATGCAGCGCCTCGATCCAGCCCTTGCCGAGCGGATCGGCCGCATAATCGCCGGTATATTCGAACCAGCGCTGGTTGAACCAATCCGCCTCGCCGGCCGCATCGGTGCGCCACAAGAGATCGGGCACCAGATCGGCGACGGTGCGCAGCGACCCTTCGGTCGAGCGCAATGCGGCGCTGATCTCCTGGATCTGGCACGTCCGTTCCTCGATCCGCGCATCGAGTTCCTGATTGGTGTGATGGAGGCTGTTGTTGGCCAGCTCCAATTCCTCGGTCAGCACCTGCAGCTCCTCGAAGGCGGAGCGCAATTCCATCTCGGCCTGGTTCTGATGCTCGCGGACCTGCGCGGCCGGGGCGGGGGTGGCTTCCGCCCGGGCGGCATGTGCCGTCTGCAGATCGCGCGACAGTGCGGAGACGCGGCGCAGCAGCCGGTCGCGGTCCTCGGCGAGCCGATCATTCTCTTCGATCGCGGCTTCGAGCGCGGTGCGCAATTGCTCGATCTCGTCGAGCAATATCCTCCCGCCAACGGTCGAATCCGCTTGATCTGGCATCGCGCTCCCTGGGCGTTCCCTGGCTTTCCCGTTAACCTAACGCACGAAAGCGCGGATCAGCAGCAAAGACGCAGAAAAATAAGTTAGTTTTTGTGCACCCTTCGGCGGCGGCGGCTCGTTCTCTTCCCTTAAGCCGCACGCAAGGAGACACGATGCCGACCAGGGATATCATCGTCGTCGGCGCGTCGGCGGGCGGGGTGGGTGCCTTGCAGCGGCTTTGTGCCGGGCTGCCCGAGGACCTGCCGGCCGCGATTTTCGTCGTGCAGCATCTGTCGCCGTCGGCGCGCAGCGTCCTGCCACATCTGCTCGACAAGATGGGGCCGCTGCGCGCGCTCTCCCCGGTCGACGGGCAGGAGATCGAGCGCGGGCGCATCTATGTCGCGGCGCCGGATCAGCATCTTCTGTTGCGGCCGGGACGGATCCTGATGCGCCGCGGGCCGCACGAGAACCGCACGCGCCCCGCGATCAACGCCTTGTTCCGCTCGGCGGCGATCCATTATGGCAGCCGCACGATCGGCGCGGTGCTGACCGGGCTGCTCGACGACGGCACCGACGGGTTGCTCGCGATCAAGGCCACCGGCGGCGTCTCGATCGTGCAGGATCCGGCGGACGCCGAATGGCCGTCGATGCCGCGAAACGCGCTCAAGCGCGATCATGTCGATCATGTCGTGCCGCTCGATCAATTGCCCGCGCTGCTGATGCAATTGGTACATGAAGAGGTCGCCGCCAGCATTCCCATTCCGCGCGAATATCTGATCGAGGATCGCATTGCCGCACAGGAGTTTGCCGTGGCCGAACCGGAGATCGTCGCCCCAGGAGATCCGAGCCATTTGTCCTGCCCCGATTGCGGCGGGGTGCTCAATTGCATCGTCTCGGACGGCGAGGTGCGCTTTCGCTGCCAGGTCGGGCATGCCTTCACCCCGCTCGGGCTCGCGGCGGCGCAATGCGACGAATTGGAACGCGCGCTCAGCGTCGCGGTGCGCACCCATCGCGATCGACTCAAATTGTTCGAACAGATGCTGGAAAACGCCGTCGCGCGCGGCATGACGCATGCGGCGCGACGCTGGAGCGAGGCTTCCGAGGAATCGGGGAGGCTGATCAGCGCACTCGAAGACGCGATGATCAGCCTGCGCAAATCGTTCGGCGAGGGCGAGGCCTAGCGGCGATCGATTCCCGCGCCGATCTCCGCGCGATTGCCTGTCTGCTGGACGATCAGCGTGAGGATCGGTGGCGCCTCGTCGGGGAAATACTGGACGCAGGCCTGCGCGGGGAATTCGCTCCCGTCGGCGGCGCGGAAGGCCGTTTCGAACACGATCTCGGCCTGCTCACCGCTGATCAGCGGCGCGAACAGCGCGTGAAGATCGTCGGCCGATATTCTCGGCAGGATATCGGGCAGGGCGATCTGCATCAGCTGCTGTGTGGTGAGCCCGAGCTTTTTCTGCGCGCCATCGTTGACGAGCAGGAAGCGCAGCGTCTTGGGATCGACGAAATAGATCTGATTGAGCGCCGCGCCGAGCACCCGCCCGAGATGGCGGGTGAAATCCTCGTTGGTGCGTTCCTCGGTGATGTCCTGGAACACCAGCACGAGTCCGTGATTGGCGCCGTTCTCGTCGATCAGCCCGGTCACCCGCGCGCGGCACAGGATGCGCCGCCCGCGACGATCGACGCCTTCGAGCTGGCGCTCGGCATGTTCCTCGCTGCCCGATTGCACCGCGATGAGGCTGTCGCGCAACTGGAGCACCGGCAGCCCGATGTCGAGCTTGTCGAAGCTGGTGCCCGCCACCTCCTCGGCGCGCAGCCCCCAGGTGTTCTCGCTCCAACGGTTCCAGCTCTGGATCGTGTGGCGCGCGTCGAGCACGACGATCCCGGCGTTCATCGATCTGAGGACGGATTCAAGGTGGAGGCGATAGCCGGCGGCCTGCTCGGCCTGGATGCGCAGTTCCTCGTTGACCGATTCCATTTCCTCGTTCGACGAGCGCGCTTCCTCGTTGAGCGTTTCGAGCTCCTCGTTGGTCGACTGGAGCTCCTCGTTGGTCGTCTCGAGCTCCTCGTTGGTCGACTGAAGCTCCTCATTGGTCGTCTCGAGCTCTTCGTTGGCCGATTGCAATTCCTCGATCGACTGCTCCAGATTCTCCTGCGCCGCTTCAAGTTCGCGGCGTAAGGTGTGGATTCCGGTGTGATCGTGAAAGGCGAGCAGGATCGCGTGGACGCTGCCGTCGGCGCGCTGCAGCGGGCGGATGTCGATCGTCAGCCGCATCACCTCGCTCTGGTTGAGGCGATATTCCTGATCTTCGAGCCGCACCCCGCGCCGGCTGCGAAACGCCTCGTCGATCGGCCCGCGCAATTCGATCGGGCGATAGGAGATCGGCAGATCCTGGAACGGGCGACCGACATCGGCCTCGCCGACGCCGAGCAGCATCCGCGCCGGCTGGTTGGCCAGCGCGACCGCGCCCGCGGCGTCGATCACCAGCAAGGCGGTGCCGGCCTCGTTGAGCACCGCTTCCATCAAATGGCTGTCGGGCAGCGGCACGTCGAGCCGCGGTGCGCGGCCGGCGGTGAAGCTGCCGTTGATCGGGCGGCGCCATTCCTGCGGCACCTTGGCGAAGATGCGGTGTTTCATATCGACCGGCCGAAAGAGCGAGGACCGCGCGAGTTGGGTCTCGGCCTTGCCGAGAAACAGGAAGCCGTCGACGTTGAGCGCATAATGCAGCCGTGGCAGCACCAGCGCCTGGGTCTCGGCCTCAAGATAGATCAGCAGGTTGCGACAGGTCAGCAGGTCGATGCGCGAGATCGGCGCGTCGTGGACGACATTGTGCCGGCCGAAGATGACGCACTTCCTGAGCTCGCGCTCGAAGACGTAATGATTGTTGGTGCGCTCGAAATATTTTTCGAGATAGTCCGGGGGCACGCTGTCGACCTCGCGCGGCGAATAGGTCGCGAGGCGCGCGACCTTGAGCGCTTCTTCGTCCAGATCGGTGGCGTAGATCTTCACCCGCCGGCAGAATTCGCCGATCCCCATCGCCTCGGCGAGCAGCATCGCGATCGAATAGGGCTCCTCGCCGCTCGCGCAGCCGACGCTCCAGATGCGGATCGCGCGATCTTCCTCGGCGTTGGCGAGGATTTGCGGAATCACCTTGTCGCGCGTCACCGCCCAAGCTTCTTCGTCGCGGAAGAAGGAGGTGACGTTGATCAGCACGGTGTTGAGCAATTCCTCATATTCGCTCGGCTGCGCTTCGAGATGCGCGCGATAGGCGGCGAAGTTCTCCGCGTTGACCGCTTCCATCCGCAACGTGATCCGGCGGCGCAGGCTGGTGCGCTTATAGCCGCGGAAATCGAGCCCGCGGCTTTCCTGAATGTGGCGCAGCAACGCTTCGAATTCGGGATCAGGGGTGGCGCGTTCTACCATGTTCATTCTCTTGTTCGCAGCGGCGATTAGCTTGCTAGGCGCGCGCCGCGCGCGCGTCCACTGGCGAGTGGAGACCGAACGTGCGAACGCGCCGAAACGGTGACCGCTCGGCGCGCGCGCTTAAAAGATGGTGAGGGTCAGCAGCCGAATTCGGGGCGCCTGAAATCCTCGATCCGCCAGCCATAAGGGGTGCGGTGAGCGTAGAAAGTGTAGAAGCAGCGCTTCTCCCTGGTCGTCGTGGGCGAATATTCGACACGGGTGCGAGGATGATCGCCGCGATGTTCGACCCGCGAGACGGCTTCGCCGCCGCTCGTTTCGGTTTCGCTCTGCATCCATTGATAGGCGCGCCGGCCGTCGGGGAGATCGCGAACGTCGATCGGCGGGCCATAACGCGCCATCACGTCCTCGGGCGAGCGCCCGACATAGCCGCGCATTATATCGACCGAGCAACCCGCCAGCAACGCCCCGGCCAGCGCGAAGGCGCCGAACAGCGGGTGGAAGCGACGCGGGCGGGGCGGGAAGGGGCGGAAATTCATGCGCAAACTCCGATACATCGACGCGCGCTCGTGCATGAAGAAGATGACGTCAACATTGCGCCGGGGCGACGATCCGGTGATTTGGCGGTGCGTCAGGAACTTCGCCTCGACGTTGCGGGCGACAGAGCGTCTAGCCGCCCCGGATCATGTAACCGGCGCCGCGCACCGTCTCGATCGCATCTTCGTCGAAGCCGGCATTGAGCTTGGACCGCAGCCGGCAGAGATGCGTCTCGACGATGTTGGTCTTGGGGTCGAAATCGAGATCCCATACGCGTTCGAGCAACATGGTGCGCGTCATCACCCGATGCGGATTGCGCATGAGCTCGGCAAGCAGCGCGAATTCGCGCGGTTGCAGATGGATGCGCCGGCCGCCGCGCTCGACCGTCCGGCGATCGAAATCGAGCATGATGTCGCCGACCGTCAAGCGATGCGGGTCGCGTCGCAATACCGGTCGTCGCGTGAGCGCCGTCAGCCGCGCGGCCAGCTCGGAGAAGGCGAATGGCTTGACCAGATAATCGTCGGCGCCGCTTTCCAGCCCTTCGACGCGATCGGCGACCCCACCGGCTGCGCTCAGCATCAGGATCGGCGTCGCTTCGCCGGCGGCGCGCAACGCTTTGACCAGCGCGAGCCCGTCGAGCGCCGGTAGCAGCCGATCGACGACGATCGCGTCGAAATCGCCGCTGGTCGCCTGAAACAGCCCGTCGCGCCCGTCGGGGCTGGTCGCGACGCGATGCCCGGCTTCGGCGAGCCCCTGCGCCACGAACGCCCTTGTTCCGGCATCGTCCTCGATCACCAACACGCGCATTTCACATCCTAACTCGCGGATACGCCGCCTCTCCACCGCCGCCCGCCCGCCGGCAAAAGCACCATCTCATCCGACGAGATCGCCCAATCGACCCAGCGCGGCGCCAAGCAACGGCGCCGGGGCAACATGGCGCGCGCCGGGACAGTCGTCTTGTAAATTGGGGTTACATTGGGGCTGCAATACGATTGCCCAATGTAGGCGATGCCGAGTTGATCCCCGCCCGCCAGCGCGCCAAGCGCGTCATGCAAATGGTTCGCAATAGCCGAGGCGGGCAGGGGGATTTGATGAAACTCAGTATTTTGGCGCATGTTTCACCGCGCGCATTGTCTATCGCGGTCGCCGTTGCGGCGGCGTCGCCCGCCGCGGCGCAGGCGCAGGAAGAGCCGGCCGAGCTCGGCAGCGTCGTCGTGACCGATACCGCGATCGACGAGAAGGAGGCCGAAACCTCCTACAAGGTATCGCGCAGCATCAGCGCCACCCGCACCGATACGCCGCTGATCGACGTGCCGCAAAGCGTGACGGTGGTGCCGATCAAGCAAATTCTCGATCAGGCCGCGGGCAGCATCGCCGAGGCGACCCGCTACGTCCCCGGGGTATTCGTCGCGCAGGGCGAGGGCAATCGCGAGACGCTGATCTTCCGCGGCAATGCCACCACCGGCGATTATTTCGTCGACGGCATCCGCGACGACATCCAGACCTATCGCGATTTCTACAACATCGAGCGGCTCGAAGTGTTCAAGGGGCCGAATGCGATGATCTTCGGCCGCGGCGGCGTCGGCGGGCTGGTCAACCGCGTCACCAAGGTCGCGGACTGGACCCCGCATCGCGCCTTCCGGCTGGAGGGCGGCAGTTTCGAGCATAAGCGCGCGCAATTCGATGTCGGCACCCCGCTCAGCGGGGCGGTGGCGGTGCGGCTGACCGGGGTCTATCAGGACAGCAACAGTTATCGCGACGGGGTCAATTACAACCGCTGGGGGTTCAACCCGACGATTACGTTCAGTCTCGACGACAAGACGACGATCACCGCCGGATACGAGCATTTTCAGGACGATCGCGTCGCCGACCGCGGGGTTTCGGCCTATCTCGGGCGCCCGCTGGAAACGCCGCCCGAGCGGTTCTTCGGCGATCCGCAGAACAGCCCGACCTGGACCAATACCGATGCGGTGACGCTCTACATCGAGCATCGCTTCAGCGACACTTTGTCGATCCGCAACCGCACGCGTTATGCCGATTACAGCAAATTATATCGCAACACCTATCCCGGCGCGGTCAACACCAAGACCTCGGTCAACCCGGAGGGATTGCCGCGCGGCAGCTATGCCGCAGGGACGATCGTCGAGATTCAGAGCTACCAGGCGACGACGCAGCGTCAGAACCTCATCAACCAGACCGATCTCAACGTAGCCTTTGCCACGGGTGCGATCGAGCACACGCTGCTGGCCGGGGTCGAACTCGGGCGGCAAGTTAGCGACAATTTCCGCGTCGAAGGCTTATTCCCGACCGCGACCAATGCCAACGGCGTCTCCAAGATTTATGCGACGATCGCGTCGCCGCGCGTCCGTCGCCCCGATATCCTCTTCCGGCCGACGTCGACCAGCAACGACAATCGCGGCATCACCACGGTCGCGGCGGGCTATATCCAGGATCAGATCGCCTTTTCGCCGATGGTCGATGTCGTGCTCGGCCTCCGCTACGAACATATCACGACCAGCGTGTACGATCGCCGCACCGTAGGCTTCCCCGCGACGCAGCGCCGTGATCTCGAGGCGACCGACATTCTCTGGTCGCCGCGCACCGGGCTGATCTTCAAGCCGGTCGAACAGGCGTCGATCTATGCGGCCTTTTCGCGGACCTATCTGCCGCGCGGGGGCGACCAGCTCACCGGGCTGTCGCTGTCGACCGAAAACCTCGCGCCAGAACGGTACGATAATTACGAGATCGGCGCGAAATGGGATATCGTCCCGACCTTCAATGTCACCGCCGCGCTGTTCCAGCTCGATCGCGACAATGTGCTCGCGCTGAGCAACCCGAACGACCCGCGCTCGCCGACCGTGCCGATCGGCCGCCAGCGCACCAAGGGCTTCGAGCTCAGCGCGCAGGGCGAGATCACCGACAAGCTGAGCGTCATCGGCGCCTATACCTATACCGATGCGAAATTCCTGGACTCGCAATCGGGCACCGTCCAGCGCGGCAATCTGGTCCCCAACGTGCCCAGGAACGCGGCGTCGCTGTGGACGCGGTTCGATCCGATCGAGGCGCTGGGCGTGGCGGTCGGGATGATCCACCAGGGCAAGCGCTTCTCGGCCACCGACAATGCGGTCACGATGCCGGCCTATACCCGGTTCGACGGCGCGATCTATTTCCGCGTGGCGCCCGAGCTCGATCTCCAGCTCAATGTCGAGAATATCTTCAACAAGCGCTATTTCCTCTATGCGCACAGCAACACCAACCACACGCCGGGCTCGCCGACCGCGTTCAAGCTCGGCCTCAACGCGCGGTTCTGATCATCTCGCCCGGCCTGCCCCGCGCGCGCGCAACGAGATCGGCCGTCTCGCGGGCGGTCGACCCGGCGCCGTCGGCAGGAGAGGGGGAGGCGCGCGGGCGATACGAGCCCGCGCGCCGGCCGCATTGGGTCGCGCTTGCCGCGATCGTCGCGGCCCATGCCGCGGGGATCGTGGCGCTCGAATATGCCGGGGTGGAGGTCGTCCGGCGTCTGCCGCATACGCCGCTGGTGGTCCGGCTCCTCCCGCTCGAACCGCCGCCGGCGCCGGTAGAACTGCCGACGAAGCCGGCGGTCGACCGCCCGCCCACGCCGCGATCGGTCGTCGCACCGCCGTCGGTCGTCAAGGCGCCCACCGCGCCCGTCACGGTCGAGATCGCACGGGCGCCCGAGCCCGTCGCGCCGATCGTGGCGAAAGCCGCGACGGTCGCATCCGTGCCGCCGGCGCTGGTCAACCTCGATACCCGGCTGCTCTCGGCCGAGCCCCCGCGTTATCCGGTGGAATCGCGACGTCGGCGCGAAACGGGCACCGTCGTTCTGCTCGTCGTGGTCGACGAGGAGGGCCGGGTCAGCGCGATATCGGTCGCCGAAAGCAGCGGGTCGGATCGGCTCGACAAGGTCGCACTCGCCGCGGTGCGCCGCTGGCGCTGGTCCGCGACGGTGATCGAGGGGCGGCCAAGCAAGGTGCGGGGGCTCGTCCGCATCCCGTTCGAGCTGAGGGAGCGCTGATCGATATCATGGCGCCGCCGAAGTCATGGCGCCGATTGCGCAAGGCCGATATAGCGGGCGCATGACAGCGACGCTCGCCAAACACGCAGCAACGGACGGGCGGGACGCGGGGCAAAATCCTCACACGCCACATTATGCGGCGATCAAACATTTCATCAGCGAGGCGATCAGGACCGGCGAATTATGTCCGGGCGATCGCGTGCCGTCGGAGGCCGAATTGGTATCGCGGTTCGGCGTATCGCGCATGACGGTCAACCGCGCGTTGCGCGAATTGCAAAGCGCCGGCATGCTGGTCAGGCGAGCAGGGAGCGGGTCGTTCGTCGCCGAGCCAAGGCCGATCGGCCATATGATCGAAATCCGCAACATCGCCGACGAGGTCCGCGCGCGCGGCCACGCCTATCGCGCGCGGGTGGTGCAGAACGACATCGTCCGCGCGACGGTGGCGACCGCGGCGCTGCTGCACGTTCCCGCCGGGACGCGATTGTTCCACTCGATCATCGTCCACCACGAGGCCGAGTGGCCGATCCAGCTCGAGGATCGTATCGTGCTGGCATCCGCGGCCCCCGATTATGGCAGGATCGATTTCACCCGCACCACGCCCAACGAATATCTGACGCGGATCGCCCCGCTCGAGCGGGTGGAGCACCGCGTGCGCGCCGCGATGCCCGATGCTTCGACCCGCGCGTTACTCGGGCTGGATGAGAAGGAACCGGCCCTCATCATGATCCGTCAGACCTGGAGCCGGGGACGGCTGGTCTCGCATGCCTGCCTGACCCATCCGGCGCATCGTTTCGAGCTTTCCGCCAGCTTCTCGGTGCCGGGCGTCTGACCTATCCGACCGGCTTGGCGACCACGCGCCGCCGCCGTCGCAGCCAGCGGAAATCGACCCGGTTGAAGCTTTTGAACAGCAAGTAGAAGCCCGTCCCGGAGAGCCACAGCACGCCGAAGGCGACGACGATGATCAGCGGGTGGTTGAAGCTGGCGCGGCTCACATAATCCATATTGTGCAGCATCCAGAAGAAGTCCCACGTCCGCCACGTATCGCCGCGCATGACGAGCAACCGTCCGGTGTCGGCGGCGACATAGGCGCTGCTGTTGGCCGCGTCGGCGAAATCGACCCGCCACATCGCACCCTTATGCTCGCGGGCCTCCAGATTGGGCTTGGCGAGCCGCTCGACCTGCCGCACCGGTGCCTGATTGGCCGATGCGGCGACCGCGCGCGCCATCGTCGCATCGATCGTGAGGGGGCGGCCGTCGATCGCATCGACGATCCGGATGCCGTTGGCCGTGCGCAGCTCGTAGACCGGGCGCCCGGCAAGCGTGCGCAACGCGAGGCCGCTGATCGGCGCGGACGCGGAGAGCGCAGCGGGGGCGATCAGCGAGGTCTGCGTGGGCAGGGGCAGCGCGTGCTCGGCCGGCATGTCGTGACCGCCGACCGCATCCTTATCGAGCAGCGCCATCATCGAGCCGCTCAATGCCCAGAGCAGGAATTGAATGCCGAGGATCAGCCCGACCCATTTGTGGATCCGGCGGAACAGCAAGGGCGACAAGCGGATACGCTTCATATCGCCGCCTCCTTCTTCTTCTTCTTCTTCCTGCGTGGAAAGGCCCAGATCAGCAGCCACGCCCCGCTCGCGGCCATGGCGAATGCGCTCCACGTCGCGACCCGCAGCAGCGGATTGTTGACGTCGGTCCGCGCGTCATAGTCCATGATGTGAAGCATCCAGGCGAAGTCGAAGATGCGCCACAGATTGTGGCGTCGCGAGATCAGTTCGCCAGTCGCCGGCGACAGATAGAAGGTCGGCCGGTTCCAGCCGGCGAACTCGACCTGCCAGTAGGGCGGTTTGCGCGCCTGCATTTCCTGCGGCGCGCGCGTGAGCAGCCGCACGGAGACAATGTCGCCGGTCCCGGCATAAGCGCGCCGCGCCAGCGCGCGAATATCGGCTTCGGTCGGCCGGGGCAGCGGCTGCCCGCTCCGCGCGTCGAACAGCGCAGCGCCGCCCCGCGTTTCCGCGCGCCACACCGGTCGATCGAGATGATGCTGGAGCCGCAGCTCCGAGACGTCGGCACGCGCCGCAAGGATCCGCGAGGGCGGGGCGATGGCGCGCAAATCGACCGCCCTGGCCGAAGCTGCGCGAACCAGATGATCGCCGTGGATCGTATCGATGTGGACGACCACCATGTAGAAACCGGTGAGCGTCCACAGCACGACCTGAACCCCGACGAGCAAGGCGAGCCATTTGTGGAACCGCCGTGCGACGAGCGGCCAGCGGATTGTGCGTGCCATCGCCCTATACGCTTCAGAAGGCCGTTCGCATGCCGACGTAGAACCGCCGGCCGAGCAGGTCGTAGGTCATCGTATCGGTGTTGCCGTCGGTAAAGCTCTGGATATAGGGCGCCTTACGATCGAACAGATTGTCGACGCCGACCTGGAAGCGGGTCTTCGCGTCGATTTCGAACGCCAGCTGTGCATTGTGGTAGAACACGTCGGGCGTCTTATAGCCGATCTGGCCCGGCTTCGCGTTGAAATCGGTCGCCTTGCCGATCCATTGCGTCGACCAGGTTGCGGTGACGCCGCCGCTTGCCGCGGTGATCACGCCATAGCCGCGCCATTTCGAATAGCCGCCATTGCCACCGCCGATAAAGCCGTCGAAGACGATCGGCTCTGCGCCGGCGAACGGCATCACGACATATTTGTTGAGATAGGTGGCATTGAGATCGACCGTCAGCGCGACCGCGCCGATCCTGCGTTCATAGACGAGGCCGAGATCGAGCCCGTTCATCTGCTCGCGCCCGGTATTGATCGGCTGGGCCGACAGATAGGTGACTTCGCCGGTGAGCGGGCTGCGCGTGAAATCGCCGCAGAACGGGTGCGACAGATTGGCGCTGGCATAGCAGACCGCGAGCTTGGTCGATCCCGGAATGGTGCGGATCGCATCCTTGATATCGATGTCGAACCAGTCGGCGGTGAGCGACAGGCCGGGCACGAGCGTGCGCGGCTGGAGCACGGTGCCGATCGTCCAGCTCGTCGAGCTTTCCGGCCTGAGCTTCTGGTTGCCGCCGCTGGTGGTGAGGATCGTCGATCCGAGCTGGACATAATTGGCCGGCACGCCCGACGCGCGGCAATTGGCGATCAGCGTCGCATTGCCGCTCTGCGCATAGCGGCTGCACGGATCGGTCGTGGTGAGATTCCCCTCGGAGACGCCACCGAACAGTTCGGGCACATTGGGGACACGGAAGCCGGTTCCATAGGTGCCGCGCAGGCGGATGCCGTCGCTGACCACCCAATCCGCGCTCAGCTTGTAATTCCAGTCGCTGCCGAACAGGTCATAGTTCGAATAGCGCACCGCGCCGTCGATCGTCAGCGCCTTGAAGAAAAGCGTGTTGGCGAGCACCGGGACCGAAAGCTCGAAATAGGCTTCCTTGGCGGTGCTCGATCCCGAGATCGGATCCTGCTGGTTGGTATTGGCGACGCCGAGCACGGTAAGCGGATCGGGATCGCGCCAGCCCTTTTCCTTGCGATAGACCGCGCCCGCCGCGAAGGCGACCGGGCCGGCGGGCAGGCGGAAGAGATTGCCGTTGATGTCCGCGGTCACCGTGGCGAGTTCGTTGCCGCCGCGATCGCGCGAGGTGAACAGGATATAATCGAGAACTTTCGGCGTCAGATCGCCATAGCCGAGATAATCGCCGCACGGGATCGCCGCGCCGACGGTCGCGCTGCACTTGCTGGTATCGAGCGTATTGGCGACGCGTTCGAGATTGGCGATGTTGGTCGAGCCATCGATCGCTGTATTGCGGCCGAAGCTCCCCGCGACCTCCCACGCCCAGTCATTCGCCAGCTTGCCGCGCAACCCGAACGTGCCCTGCCAGGTATCGGTCTCCTGGAAAAAGCGGCGCCCCCCCGGCTCGGCGAGGCGGCGCTGGATCAGGACGATATCCTGCCCCGTCGGATTGGTCGGGTTGGTCGCCGCGATCCTGAGATTGCGCAGCGTGCCCGGCGTCGCGATCTGGTTCGACTTGCGATAGGTGTAAAGGAATTCGCCGAAGGCGGTGATGCCGTCGGTCACCTTGTAATCGGCGAAAAAAGCGGTGCTGATGCGTTCGACCGGGCTCACTGCGTTGAGGAAAGGGTTGGAATTGAAATTGTGCTTCGCGGCGCTGTACGGCTCGTAGAAATTGCCGTCGCCGCCGGGGATCTGGTTGAAGTTGATTTGCTGCCCGTTGGGCAGCACGGCACGGCCGCCGATCGTGGAGGCGCTGTTGATGCACGAGAGCTTGCCCGGCGTCGTTTCGGCGAGCGAGCAGGGCGCGCGGCTCGCCATATTGACCGCGCTGGTCTTCTGATAGGTCGCCGCGGCCATGAAGCCGCCGCGCTCGTTGCGGATGCCCCAGATCAGGTCGGCGGTGAAATCCGATCCGTCGCCGCGTTCGGTGATGCCGTTGCGCAGGCTGACGCCGAGCCCTTCATAATCGGTGCGCGTGATCAGATTGACCACACCGGCCATCGCATCGGCGCCGTAGATTGCCGAGGCACCGTCCTTGAGCACCTCGGTCCGCCCCAAAGCCACGACGGGGATCATATTGAGATCGGGCGAAGAATTGGCGCCCGTACCGCCCGCCACGAGGCGGCGCCCGTTGAGCAGAACCAGGGTGCGCTTGATGCCGAGCCCACGCAGATTGACCTGGGCGGTGCCATAGCCGTTGCTGGTCCAATAAGCCGAGGTCTGGTTGCCCGCGGCGCCCGCGACCGACGGAAGCCGTTGAAGCACCGTCTCGATGTTGACGATGCCGGTATTCTCGATCTGTTCGGCCGAGACGATTGTGGCGGGCGCGACTCCCGCGAGATCCTGCCGGCGGATGCGCGAGCCGGTGACCACGACGTCGCCCGACGTGTCGTTGCCGGCGGCCGGTTCGGCCTGCGACTGCTGTGCGTGTAGCGGTGTCGCATAGGCGACGACCATCGCGGCGCAAAGCAGCGCCCCCTTCTTGCTCATTTTGACTCTCCCCCGATTCGTAATGACCCGGAAGGAGCATCAATTGTATATACAGGTCAATATGAATTCTTCATTAAATTTCAAATAGTTATATCGATTTCATCAAGGTATATCGTACGCCGGTAATACGCAGCAAATCTCCTTATCCCTCACTTTTGTCGCGAAATTTTTCTTCCTTTCTTGGCGGGAGGATAAGCCGCCCCAGCGCCGCCTTGAGCGGGCCGAGCCACGGCTCGAACGGCTTCCATTGCGCGACGCCGCTGGTGTTGAGCGGGCGGCGGACCTGTTCGGAGCTGGCGGTGCGCACCGCGCGCTGGGCGAGCGCGAGGATGTCGGGAAGCTCGAGCGTGCCGTCGATTTCGTCGATCTGGCTGTGCGAGGCGAGGATCTGTTCGAGCAGGGTCGATCCCGCACGCGGCAGGCCGAGGATGAAGATCGGATCGGGCGCGGGGCAGCCTTGCCCGGCGCGAAATTGAGGTGGACACGATCCATCGGCCGCAAATCTTCCCGCGCTACTGGCGGTGCATCGCGATAACTTCCTCGTCCTCGAACCGATAGGTCTTGGGATCGGCCAGCGAATAATAAGGATCGTCGAGGTCGGGGCGCGCCGAAATCGCGGCGCAGTAGGAGGCGATTGCCTCCCGCTGCCAGCCGCAGGCCTTGGGCGCATGGCCGCGTGAGGTCAATGTCGCGGGAAGCTCATCGGTTGCATAATGCGGACTTATTGACATCGATCCAGATGCCGGTCCTTCCTCTAAAAAACGATTTCCGAACGCGCGGCGAGCGATCGGGTGCGGCGGCGAAACCGGTAAGCGGCCAGCGCCACGACGAACAGGATCGCGCATAATCCGACCTGTTCTCGCAGATCGGGCTGGGTGGCCATCAGCGCCAGAACCGCGAGGATCGCCGCGACGAGCGCATAGCTGACATAGGGGAACAGCCAGACCTTCACCGGCAGCGGCTCGCTCGCACTTTCCAGCCGGCGGCGCAACGCGATCTGGCTCAGCGCGATCAGCAGATAGACGCACAGGATGATCGCCCCTGAGGATTGCAGCAGGAAGACGAAGGCGCGTTCGGGGGAGATCACCGAGATCAGCACCATCGCGAAGCCGGCGGCGCAGCTCACCAGAATCGCGAGGCTGGGGACGCGCCGGCGCGAAACGCGGGCGAAGACCGGCGGGGCATCGCCGCGCTCCGCCATTTCGTACAGCATCCGCGAGGTGACGTAGATCGCCGAATTGAGGCACGAGGTCACCGCGGTGAATACCACCGCCGCCATTAGCGGCGCGGCGCCTGGGATGCGGATCCGGGTCATCGCGTCGGCGAAGGGCGAATGGCCGGGGACGATCTGATCCCACGGCACGATCGCGACGATGACCGCGATCGAGCCGAGATAGAAGAACAGGATGCGCATCGTCACGGTGCGCGCGGCGCGCACGACATTCTCGGCCGGATGCTTGGTTTCAACCGCGGCGATCGTCGCGACCTCGCTCCCCATCATCGAGAAGATGACGATCGGTATCGCGGTGAAGATCGCCGCCCAGCCGGCCGGAAACATTCCGCCGTGCGCGCTCATCGCCGCCGCGGTGGCGCTCACCCCCGGGCCGAAGACGAAGATGTGCAGCGCGCCGATCACGATGAACGCGGTGATGATCACCACCTTGAGCGCGGCGAGCCAGAATTCGGCCTCGCCATAGACGCGCACCGAAAGCAGGTTGATCAGCATCGTCGCGAGGATCAGCCCGGTGCCGGGCAGCCACGCCGGCATCGGGAGCAATTGCACCAGGATCGCCGCGCCGGCGATCGCCTCGACCGCGATCGTCACCACCCAGAAATAGAAATAGAGCCAGCCGGTGACGAACCCCGCCCACGGCCCGAGCCCAAGCGTCGCATAGCCGGTGAAGGTGCCCACCCCGGGGCGGGCGATCGCCATCTCGCCGAGCATCCGCATGATCACGAACACCAAGGTGCCGCACATCGCATAGGTGAACAGTACCGCAGGCCCGGCGACGTTGATCGCCGCGCTCGATCCGACGAAGATGCCCGCGCCGATGATCCCGCCGAGCGAGATCATCGTGACGTGGCGCGGCTGCAGCGAATGAGCGAGCGTTTCGTGTTGGCCGGGATCCCGGTTCGTCATACGCGCGCTCTCCGAAGCCGTTTCGGCATTTCCCTCCGCCCGCCGCCGGATTTCGCGACGCGTGGACAAGGTTCGAATTGCGATTAGCCGCGATAGAATGAACGCCGTCAACGCCGCGATCGGCGACGCGGGCAGGCATCGGCAACTCCCGGCGCAGGCGCGGCGAAACCGTCGTCGCTTCGGCGGAAAATGGAACTTCGTTACAAATAGTTGATCGCTGATCATCGGAAGATCAGCGGCGCTGAACGGCGATAACAGTTTTTCTGATGCCGCCGCCGCGCTTGCCCTGCGCCTGCCGGATCCACGGCCGGTGTCAGGCGCGGACGGACGAGCCCCGTATCGCCAGGATCGAGCAGCCGGTGCCGGCGAGGATCAGCAGCAAGCCGGCGCCGGCGATCGCGACCGGGCCGCCGGCGTCCCACATCAGCCCGGCGAGCGGCGGCCCGAGCGCGCTGCCCGCGCCCTGGACCGCGACGATCAGGCTGGTGAGCGCGCCGCTGCGATCGGCGTCGGAGATCGCCGCGAGCTGATAGGGCATCACCGCGCCGATCCCGAACCCGAGGCTGACCAGCGCCACCGCGAACAGCAACGGCGTGAGCGGCAGCATCAACAGCCCCGCGCACAGCGCGAGCACGGCCAGCGCGCCGAGCAGCGGCAGCGCGTGGCGTGTCCGCCCGACCGTTGCCGAGGCGACCAGCGAGCCGAACCCGGTGAGCAACAGATTGGACGACAGCACCGCGCCGACGGCGCCCGCGTCGATCCCGATGCTCGCGCCGATCTTGGCGGCGAACGACCAGATGCAGGCGAAGGCGAAACCGGTGAAGAATAGAGCGGCGAGCGCCAATACCCCCGCGCCCGTCGCGCCCGCACCGCTTTGCCGGTCGGCCGCGACGGCGGGGGTGAAACGCCGCGGTATCTGCGTCCCGCCGAGACTGAGGATGCCGACCAGCAAGGCAATCGTCAGCAGCACCCCTGCCAGCCCCGATCGCGGGATGATCCATTGTCCGGCGGTGAAGGTGACGAGCGCGAGCGCGGGATAGGAAAGCCCGATCGCAATCGCGAAGGCGCGCGCCGGGACCGGCGCGAGCCCGAGCACGCGATAGGCGATCACCCACAAGCCGCCCATCGCATTGCCGATGACGAAACAGGCCGCCAGCGCGACCGCAAACGCCCCGCTCACCCCCAGCAGCCAGAAGGCGGCGGCGATGACCACCGCCGCCCCCGCGATCGCCGGGCGGAGCGCGATCCGCCCCGCCCACCACACCGCGAGCATCGAGGAGACGGTGAAGCCCGCGAGATAGGCGGTGCCGAGCAGCCCGGCCTCGGCCGCGCCGATCCCGGCATGTTCGGTCTGCAGGCTCACGAAGAAGGGCAGGAAGGCCCAGAAGAGCCCGCCGGCGATATAGAGCGCGATCGCGCCGGCAATGGCACCGCGGCCGACGGGTTGCGCTCGATCGGGTTCGGCAATCATCGATCCGCCCCCCTCAGGTCAGAACGAGCGCGACAGGCTGATGCCATAGGTGCGCGGCAGGTTATAGACCAGCCCGGCATAACCGCCCGAGACGACCTGATAGGCCTCTGCGACATAGCGGATGTCGGTCAGGTTGCGCACCCACAGCGATCCCTGCCAGCCGGCGCCGTCCTCGATCATCAGGCGCGCGTTGAGCAAGGCGTGCGGCGGCGTCTGGAGGATTTTCGTGTTGAGCAGGTCGCGCTGCGAGCGGCTTTCGTATTTCACGTCGATTGACGGGGTGACCGTGTAGCGGCCGACCGGGGCGGCATAGCGCGCCGAGCCGTTCAGCGTCCACTCGGGGGAATTGGCCAGCCGGCCACCGGCGAGGTCGACGATCGTGCCGAACAGATTCTGCTGCCGCAGCGTGTCGAGCTTCTGGTAGGTATAGCTCGCGCCGGCGTCGATGCTGAGCCTGCGGACCGGGCGGAGCGCGAGCTTGAGCTCGCCGCCCGCGATATCGGCGCCCTTGCCGTTGGTGAGGTAAGGGGCGTTGACCCCGGTGCGATTTTCGATCGCGGTGACGATGATATCGGTCCAGCGATTGTAGAAGGCCGCCGCCTCGATCCGCACGCCGGGCGCGACCGACGCCTTGATCCCCAGTTCATAGGCCGTCACGCGTTCCTGACGGGTGGGCTGAAGCGCCGCCTGGCTGCCGAGGAAATAGGAATTGAACGTCCCGGCGTCGAACCCGCGCGAGATGTTGGCGTAGATCAGCACTTGGTCGCTCGGCGTATAATCGAGCGCGATCCGCCCCGACCAGTCGCTCTGGTTGAGCTTGTTGCTGCCGGCGAAGGTCGTCGCACCGGTGCCGCCCGTCGGGGTGAAGACCGAGCGATAGGTGAAATCGCGCCCGACCCAGGTCTGGCGCAACCCGCCGGTGAGCTTGAGCGTCGGGGTCAGGCGATAGTCGAGCTGGCCGAAGATCGCGCCGGTGCGGGTGGAGAGCTTCGAATAATCGGCGACCGCACCGCCGAACCAGTCACGGAAATCGGACGAGAAGATCGGGTTGCCGGTCAGGCGGTCCCAGGAATAATAAGCGCCCGCGATCCAGGTCAGCGCGGCGCCGTCGTCGTCCGACGCGAGCCGCAATTCCTGCGAGAATTGATCGACGGTGCTGCCGCGGATCGTATCGGTCACGACATTGGCGCCGCCATCCTCGTCGAGCCCCTCGCGCCGCTTGAGATGGTCGTAGCCCGTCACCGAGGTCAGGCGGACCGCGCCGAAGCTATAGTCGATCTGCCCGACGACGCCGTAGGTGCTGTTGTCATGCCGGCCGTAGAGGCTGCGGGGGTTGTCGTGGACGCTCTTCGTCTGCTTGTGATAGCCCGAGACGTCGACGCAATTGGCATTCGCGCCGGCGATGTCGCCGGCAAGGAATTGCGGGCAGATCTGCCCGGCATTGGGCTGACCCGCCGGCACCAATGCGGCGACCGAGGTGAACGGCCAGGTATCCGAGCGATCGACTCCGCCGTGCCCGGTGACGGTGATGCGCAGCCCGTCATTGTCGGTGAAGAGCAGCGAGCCGCGGAAGAAAGCGGTACGGATCTGGCCGTAATGATCGCCGCCGCTGCGATCGGTCTGCGGGCCGTCCCATTGGCGCACCACCTTGGTTGCGATCCGCCCGGCGAGCGTATCGCCGACGAGCGGGCCGCCGATCGCCGCTTCGACGTTGAGATAATTGTACCGGCCGAAATCGATCTGCGCATAACCATTGGGGGTGAAGCTCGGCTGGCGCGAGATGAAATTGACCGCGCCCGCGGTGGTATTGCGGCCGTAAAGCGTCCCTTGCGGGCCTTTGAGCACCTCGACCCGCTCCTGATCGAACATCTGGAAGGCGAGCATCGGCGAGGACGACTGATAGATGCCGTCGACATAGACGCCGGTGGTCTGCGGGGCGCTTTCGTTGAAATTGTCCGCGCTCATCCCGCGGAGGGTGATCGAGGGATAGCTGTTCTCGCCGAACGGCAGATGGACCGCGAGATTGGGCGTGTACATCGTCAGATCGCGCACGCTGGTCGCGCCTTCCTCGCGCAGCCGATTGCCGTCGAAGGCGTCGATGGTGATCCCGACCTTGTCGAGTCGCTCCTCGCGATGCTGCGCCGTGACGACGATGTCGCCGCCCTCGACGGCGCCGGCTTTGGCCTGGGGGGATGCCGGGTCCGCAGGCGCGGCGACGGCGGGGGCCGTGCCGATCAGCAGCAGCGCGGTCGATTGGAGAAGCAGTCGATGGACGTTCGGAATCATACCCCACCCCCTAACATTATCGGGCAAAGGCTTATGAATGATCGATTGACTAGTCAACCTGACAAATATCTCTCTTCAAAGGTGCGACCATGCTGTCGACGGTTGACTAGTCAACCTTAAATGCTAAGCTCCGGCGCATGACCAACGCGCTTACGCGGCACGGGCCGCTCTACATCCGGATCGCGGCCGAGCTGCGCGCGGGCATCCTGTCGCGGCGCTGGCAGCCGGGCGACCAGCTGCCCAGCGAGGCGCAATTGTGCCGCGAATATGGCGTCAGTCGGGGGACGGTGGTTCGCGCGATCGAAATCCTGCTTCAGGAGGGGCTGGCGCATCGCCGGCAGGGCGATGGCACCTATGTTTCGCGGCCGTCGCTGCATCGTCAGCCGGGATTCCTGACCGGCTTTTCGCATTCGGTGCGCGATCAGGGACGCGTGCCGACGCATCGTATCCTGGGGTTCACGCGGCTGTCCGCCGCCGAGGCGCAGCAATATGGCTGCGGCGGCCCCGCGGTCCGGCTGTCGCGTCTGCGGCTGGTCGACGACACGCCCTGGGCGCTGCACAATTCGGTCGTGCCGGAGCAGGTCGCGGAGCGCGTGCCGGCGCTGACCGCGGACGGCGTCGAACTGCTCCACGCCGCCGACTTCTCGCTTTATCAGGCGATGGAGGAAGCCGGCATCCATGTCGATCATGCCGAGGAACTGCTCCGCGCGCGCGCCGCGACGCCGGAGGAGGCGGCGCTGCTCGGCGTCCCGTCCGGCACCGCGCTGATGGCGATCAACCGTCGCGCTTATGATGCGGCGGGGCGGATCGTCGAATTGGTCGAAACGAATTATGTGGGTGATTCATATAGTTATGAGACGCGGCTGACACGCGATCGCGGCGTCGCCCATATGGTCTCGCAGGTCGCGGATCGGCATTGATGCCCCGCGACTGGCATGAGGCGGGGTCGCCCGAGCGTACCGCGCTGGTCCTCGTCGATCTCCAGAATGGTTTCCTGCATCCGGAGGGCGGGAATTACTATCCCGCCGCGTCGGACATCGTGCCCAATCTGCGCCGGCTGCTCGCCCATGCGCGGTCGCGCGGGCGGCTGATCGTCCATGTCGCCGACCGGCATCGCGCCGGGCTGGCCGATTTCGAATCCGCCAAGCTGCCCGAGCATTGCGTCGACGGCGCGTTCGACGCCGCCTTCTTCGACGGCTTCGGCCCGCCCGAGCCCGCGCCGGCCAATGAACTCGTCGTCGTGAAGCGCCGGTTCAGCGCCTTCTTCGCCACCGATCTCGACCTGACGCTGCGCGAGAATGCGATCGAACGGCTGGTGGTGGCGGGGGTCAAGACCAACGTCTGCGTCCGCGCGACGATCCAGGATGGTTTCGGTCTCGGTTACAGCTGCCTGCTGGCGCGCGAAGCGACCAATTCCAATCGCACCAATCTGGAGGCCGCGGCGGTCGAGGACATCGATCGCTATATGGGGTGGAGCGTCGCGCTGGCGGATGCCGAGGCGGCGCTCGGATGACGCGTATCGCGCTTGTCGGCTATGCCTCGCTCGATCATCCGATCCAGCTCGACGGCGTCTATCGCCCGCATTGGACGACGCCGATCCGGCATCGCGGCGGCGGCGCCTGGCCGCGCGCGGGCGGGTGCCATTATTATGCCGCGCTGCCGATCGCACGGGCGGGGATGCGGCCCTCGCTCGTCACCTGGATCGGCGATGACGAATTCGGCGCGCTCTACCGCCGCCAATGCGTCGCGGCGGGGATCGCCGACGATGGCATGGCGGTGGTCGCCGACGGGGCGACCCCGCTGTGCTTTCTCGTCTACGAGGATAATGGCGCCTGCGCCTGCCTGATCGATTTCGGCATGGCGGGGCGCGAGACGGTCACCCCCGAGCAGGAAAAGGTGCTGACCGCGGCCGATCTCGTGTGCCTGACGGTGGCGCCCCCGGCGGCAAGCCGCCACGCGCTGGATCTGGTGCGGCCCGACGCGACGCTCGCCTGGGTGACGAAGAACGACCCGGTCTCCTTTCCGCCGCGGCTGCGCGACACGATCGCTGACCGATCGCGTATCATCTTCTGCAACAAGCGCGAACTGGCGTGGGTCGACGAGGCGCTGGGCGGGGCGATCGGCGACCGCACGATCGTCGAGACCAATGGCGCGTCCGAAATCACCGTCCACCGCGCGCAAGGCGAGGTCACTATTCCGGTCTCGCCGGTCGCGGTGACCGACACCACCGGCGCCGGCGATACGCTGGCGGGGGGAACCTTGGCGGCGATTGCCGCGGGCGAGACCGATATCATCGCCGCGGTCCACGCCGGCGCGGCTGCCGCGCGCGATCTGCTGCGGCAACGGACCGCCTGACCGACACATCAACACGGGAGACCCATGTGACCAAGCGCGCCTGGTATATCGGCTGCGATCAAAGTGAAATTGCCGAACGGGCCCTGCTGATCGGCGATCCGGCGCGTGTCGCGCGGCTGGCCGCGCAGCTCGACGAGGTTCATTGGGTGAAGGAGAATCGCGGGCTGCGCACCATCTCCGGCTTCCACAAGGGCGTGCGGGTCACCGCCTCCGCTTTCGGCATGGGCGGCCCGATCGCGACGATCGTGCTGCATGAGCTCGCCAATCTGGGCGCGACGACCTTCCTGCGCATCGGCACGTCGATGGCGTTGCCGCCGGTCGAGCTGGGCGAGTTTCTGATCGCGACCGAGGCTTGGGGACAGGACGGTGCCTCGATCGCCTACGGCGGCACCGGCGATCCCGTGCCCGCGGCCGACGCGTTAGTGGCGCAGCTTCGCCACGCCGTCGCGACGCACGGCTTGCCGTCTCGCGCGGGGCGGTTCGCCAGCTTCGACGGCTTCTACCGCGACATGTTCTCGATCGACCCCGATACCGAGGCGCGGGTCGCGTCGGTGCGTGAGGACATGCTGCGGCAAGGCGTGCTGGTGACCGATATGGAAACCGCGCCGCTCTTCACCGCCGCGCGTGCGTTGGGGGTGAGCGCCGGGAGCCTGTGCGTCGCCACCGTCGATAGCAACACCCAGCGCAAGATCGCGGATGACGAGATGGCGACGCTCGAGCGCCGGCTGTTCGACGCCGCGCTCGATGCGCTGGTCGCCGCCTGAAGCATCCACCGTTTACCGGAGACACGCCATGTCCATTATCGCCGATTATCACCGCATGCTCTCCACCCGGCTCGCCACGGTGTTCGAAACGCAGGCGCATCTCATCGACCGGGCGGCGGAGATCTGTGCCGATGCGATCGCGGCGGACCGGCTGGTCTTCACCTTCGGCACCGGGCACGGCGCGTTCGCCGCGCTGGAGATGTTCCCGCGCACCGGCACGGTGGTCGGCTTCCGGCCGATCGTGGAGAGCACGATGATCTCCTTCCACCGCGTCCTCGGCGACATGGGGGCGCGCCAATATCGCTTCATCCACGCGCAGGAGGGCTATGGCGATGCGATCCTCAGCTCGCACCAGACCTTGCCCGACGATGCGATGCTGATCTTCTCCCACTCCGGGCTCAACGCGGTGACGCTCGACATCGCGCTTGGCGCCAAGGCCAAGGGCATGAAGGTGATCGGGGTGACCAGCCTGCCGCATTCCACCAGCACGCCGTCGCGCCATTCGTCGGGCAAGCGGCTGTTCGAGGTCGCCGATGTGGTGATCGACACCGGGGTGCCGAAGGGCGATGCGGGGATCGAGATCGAGGGCGTGACAGGGCGCACCGGCGCGACCTCGACCAGCATCGCGATCGCGATCGGCCAGGCGATCAATGCCGCGACGGTCGAAAAGCTCAACGCGCGCGGGGTGGAAACGCATATCATGGTCAGCCCCAACACCACCGAGAAGAAGAGCGCGGACGCGCAGAACGACCGCAATTACGCCGAATTGTGGCGCCGGCTGAGCGCGCGATGAGCGGGGCAGGGGCGATGGAGATGGAAACGACGCTTTTCTACGGCGGCGAATGGCATCTGCCGGCCAAGGAAGCGTGGTTCACGGTGGTCGACCCGGCGACCGGCCGCCCGATCGGGCGCACCGCGCTGGCCGGCGCAGTGGATGTCGACCGCGCGGTCGACGCCGCGCGCGCCGCGCAGCGCGACTGGGCCGCGATCGGCGCGGACGCGCGCGCGCGAATCCTCCACGCCGCCGCCGATCGCATCGCCGAACGCGCCGATGCGATCGCGCGGCTGCTGACGCTGGAACAGGGCAAGCCCGTCGGCGACAGCCGCAAGGAGATCGACTTCGGCGTCGAGGTGATTCACTATTACGCCGAGGAGGCGCGGCGTGTCGGCGGCTCGATCCGACCGAGCGCCTCGCCCGAGGTGCGCAACCTCGTCAGCCATCACCCGGTCGGCATCGTCGCCGGCATCGTGCCGTGGAATTATCCGGTCGATCTCTATTGCTGGAAGGTGGGGCCGGCGCTCGCCGCCGGCTGCCCGGCGATCATCAAGCCGCCGCACGAAACGCCGTTCGCGATTGCCGAAGTGGTCCGCTGCTTCGACGAAGCCGGATTGCCGCCGGGCGTTCTCGCCAACCTGCCCGGCCGCGGCCCGGAGGCCGGCGCCGCGCTCGCCGCGCATCCCGGGATAGCGATGATCTCCGCCACCGCGTCGATCGCCGCGGGCCAAGAGATTGCGCGCCGCGCCGCGGGCAACCTCAAGCGGCTGAGCCTCGAACTCGGCGGGCACGCCCCGTTTATCGTCCTGCCCGATGCCGATGTGGAAGCGGCCGCCAAGGCGGCGCTGCGGCGATCCTTCTCGAACATGGGGCAGATCTGCATCGCGGTGAATCGCATCCTCGTCCACCGGGACGTCCACCGCCGCTTCGCCGACGCGTTGGCGGCGCAGACCGATGCGATCGTGCTGGGCCACGGCCTTGAGGAAGGCGTGGCTTACGGCCCGGTCCTCAACGCGAGCGTGATCGAGCGGACGCAGGCGCATCTCGACGATGCTTTGGCCAAGGGCGGGCGGTTGCTGGCCGGCGGGCAACGGCCGCGGCTCGACGGGCTGGAGGAAGGATTCTTCTATCGCCCGACCTTGGTGGATGAGGCGCCGCTCGATTCGCTGCCGATGACGAGCGAAAGCTTCGGCCCGATCGCCGCGATGCGCGCCTTCGACACGATCGAGGAGATGCTGGCGATCGCCAACGGCCTGGAATTCGGCCTCGCCGCCTATCTCTACACCGAGGATCTGGAACGCGGCTGGGCGATCGCCGAGGCGCTCGAATGCGGAATGGTCGGGGTGAACGTCAACGATACATCCGATCTCCAGGCACCGTTCGGTGGGACCAAGCTGAGCGGCCTTGGCCGTGAATTGGGGACCGAGGGGCTGATGGCGTATCTGGAACCCAAGCTGATCCGGATGCGGCGGCGGGCGATCGGTTAGGGCTGATCCCTCGGCGCTAATCCACCCGCCAACCCGGTCTTGAGTCGGGTCCATTGTGCCGGCAGCGCGGTGGCCAGAACCTCTTGCTCCACGCCTGCCTCCAGATGGACCCCGGCCCAAAGCCGGGGTGACGAGAGATATGTGGCGACCGGCGCCTAAAATGAGATTCGCCCCGGCGTAAGCCGGGGTGGCCGTTCCATCTCTTGTGTCTCCGCGAAGGCGGGGACCCAGTCTGGGCTCCCGCCTTCGCGGCAGCACAAGGGCGCGTGCGGTTTGATCGCGCTGAGGCGCATGACGCGCAAATCCCGCACAGAATTGCGAGCGGTTCGCAACAATATGCTTGACCCGGTCCAGCAGCGCATTTAGCCCGCGTTGCATCGATAACGATTCGCAATAGCGAAAATAACCGGGAAACAGCCTTGTCCAACCTCATTCGCCGTATCGGCCGATCGGAAGCGCGCGCCGGCATATCCGCGCTCGCGTCCTGCGTTGCTGTTCTGGCCACGCCGGCGGCCGCGCAGGACGGCGATCCGCTGGTGATCGTCGATCCGCGCGGCACGATCACCGTCAGCGCGACGCGGTTACCGCAGAAGGTGGAGGAGGTGCCCGCGACCGTCAGCGTGATCACCGATCGCCAGATCGCCGACCAGCTCGCCTCCGACATCAAGGATCTCGTCCGCTTCGAGCCCGGCGTGAGCGTGCGGCGCGCGCCGACCCGGTTCGGCGCGGCGAACGGCGCGACCGGGCGCGACGGCAATGCCGGTTTCAACATCCGCGGGCTGGAGGGCAATCGCGTGTTGATCCAGGTCGACGGGGTGCGCGTGCCCGACGGGTTCGATTTCGGCGCGCAATCCGCCGGGCGCGGCGATTATGTCGATGTCGGGCTGGTCAAATCGGTCGAGATTCTGCGCGGCCCGGCATCGGCGCTCTACGGCAGCGATGGGCTCGCAGGGGCGGTGAGCTTCACCACCAGCGATCCGGTCGATTTCCTGCGCAACGGGAAGCAGATCGCGGGGCTGGGCCGCGTGGCCTATGATTCCGCCGACCGCCAGTTTTCCGAAACCGCGATCCTCGCCGCACGCAGTGGCGACTGGTCCGCACTAATCGCCTATACCCGCCGCGACGGGCATGAGCTCGACAATAAGGGGACCAACGAGGAGCGCAATTCGCGCCGCACCGCGCCCAATCCGCAGGACAGTTTCTCCAACGCGATCCTCGGCAAGATCGTGTGGCAGCCGAGCGATGCGCATCGCGTGCGGCTGGCGGTCGATCATTATGACGATCATGTTCGCACCAATGTGCTGAGCGGTATCGCCCCGGTGCCGACCGCACCGACCAGCGTGATCGGATTGACCGCGCGCGACGAGACGCGGCGCGACCGCATCAGCCTCGACTGGCGCTATAGCGGGAGCGGCGCGCTCGCCTCCGCGCAGCTCGCTTTCTGGTATCAGCAGGCGCGGAACCGCCAGTTCAGCGCCGAGGATCGCTATACCGCGGCCGATCGCACCCGGCTCAATACCTTCGACAATCGCGTGTTCGGGGCGAGCGCCGAATTGCGCAGCGACGTCACCACCGGGGCGCTGACCCACCGCATCGTTTATGGCGGCGATGTCAGCGTGACGCGGCAGAAGGGGGTGCGCGACGGTACGGTGCCGACCCCGCCCGACGTTTTCCCGACCCGCGCCTTCCCGGTCACCGATTTCACGCTCGCCGGCGCCTATCTGGGCGATGAGATCGGTGTCGGCGGCGGGGTGCTGACGCTCTATCCGGTGCTGCGTTTCGATCATTACAATCTCGATCCGAAGCAGGACGCGCTGCTGCCCGGGTTCAGATCGGCGGGGCAGAGCGGATCGCGCGTCTCGCCCAAGGTCGGCGGTGTGGTGAAGCTGGGCGGGGGCGCGAGCCTGTTTGCCAATTATGCGCAAGGGTTCAAGGCGCCGTCGCCGACCCAGGTGAACCAGTTCTTCCAGAATCTGGCGCAGGGCTATACCTCGATCCCCAACCCCGATCTGCGCCCGGAGACCAGCGAGACCTGGGAGGGCGGATTGCGCGTGTCGAGCGGCGCGGTCAGCGCGGGGGTGACGGGGTTCACCGGCCGCTATCGCAATTTCATCAGCCAGCAGGTCGTCGGCGGGTCGTTCCGCCCGAGCGATCCCGCGGTGTTTCAGTTCATCAACCTCAATCGCGTCAAGATCGACGGCGTCGAGGGTCGTATCGACCTGCGCGCACCGAGCGGCGTCTCCGCGCGGATGGCGATCAGCTATGCGAAGGGGAGCGTCTCCGAGCCTGACAAGTCGCGGCAACCGCTGTCGACGATCGATCCGCTCAAGCTGGTGGTGGGGATCGGTTATGACGCCCCCGAACGCCGCTTCGGCGGGCAGATCATCGCCACCCATGCGGCACAGAAGGAACTCGGCCGGACGGTCTATGACGATACGGCCACCGGGGCGCAGACGACGATCTGCAACGGTGCGCCGTGCTTCCGGCCGGGCGGGTTCACGATCCTCGATGCGACCGCCTATGTCCGCGTCGGCGAGGCGCTGACCTTGCGCGCCGGGGTCTTCAACATCCTCGACGCCAAATATGCCTGGTGGAGCGATGTGCGCGGGCTCGCCGCCAATTCCACCGTCACCGACGCTTACACCCAGCCGGGCCGCAACGTGAGCGCATCGCTCACCGCCCGCTTCTGATCCTCGGGGGATAAGATGAAGAAGATCCTGCTGCTTTCCGTTCTGCTCGCCGCCACCGCCGCGCCGTTGCCCGCCTTTGCCGATGGTCCGCTCAAGGCACGTGAGGCGGCGGCCGAAGCGCAATCCTTCCAGGCCGATCGCGCGGCGATCCTCGCGATGGCGGGCGATTACAAGGTGACCTTCGACATGCGCGAAACCACGCCGTGGCGCGCCGATTATACCCCGATCGCCGCCAAGGTGTCGGGCGGGCACGAGGCGGTGCGGGTGATCGAGGACAGCGGGCGCCGCATCGTGCTCCAGCATCTGCTGGTGGTGAAGGACAAGAACGGTAAGCCCGTGGTGATCAAGCACTGGCGGCAGGACTGGAGCTACGAGCCCGAAAGCGTGCTGGTCTATGCCGGCAAGGGGCGGTGGAACGTCGAGGCGGTGCCCGCCGCGATGCGCGCCGGGCGCTGGTCGCAGACGGTGTGGCAGACCGACGATTCGCCGCGCTACGGCGGCTGGGGCCAGTGGACCGACGAGGGCGGGGTACGGCGCTGGCGCAGCAACTGGACGTGGCGCCCGCTCGCGCGGCGCGATGCGGTGCGCAATCCGCCCTACGATCGCTATCTCGCGATCAACCGCCACTCGCCCTCGCCGGCGGGGTGGATCCACTGGCAGGACAATATCAAGATGGGGCCGGAGCCGGGGACCGCGGGGCAGGGCAGGATCGTCCCCTTCGTCCAGGAATCGGTGCTCAATTCCTATGTGAAGGACAATGGGTTCGATGCCGCCGCGGCCGATGCCTATTGGGCGGCGAGCAAGGATTATTGGTCGGCGATCCGCACCGCCTGGGATGCGGCGATCGCGCGCGACAAGGGCGTGAGCGTCACCGAAGTCGCCGATACCGGCTCGGCTGGCGCCGAGCGGTTGATGGGGCTGGCCGACGATATCCAGGCAGGCAAGATCAAGACCGCCGCGGCGATCGAGCGCGGCCGCGCGATCGTCGCCGAGGTCACCCGCCGCTGACGCGCGCAGGCGAGGAGCCGCCATGTACCGCTATCTCGATCGTCGCGTCACCGATCTCGGCGAACCGCAACGCTTCCTGCTCGCCGCGATGCGGCTGTGGGTCGAAAGCGCGCGTGGTGGGCGGTGCTGCTGCGCCGCGCTGGTCAGGGGCTTTGCACATTGCCGGGTCGGCGCCGCGGTGCGCGATTTCGGCATCGCGATGACCGCACTCGATCGCGACGCGCTGGAAAAGCTCACCTTCGGGTGTCGCCGTGCGATGCGCGTCAGCGAGGATGAGGCGCGGATGCTGACGCTGTTCGACGCCGCGCTCGGCGCCGACGCCCCGCGCGTTCGCCGTATCGCCGCGACCCTGGTGCGCGACGAGACGACGGCGACGCTCGCCACCGCGGTCGAATGGGTCGCGGTTCGCCTTTCCGATGGCAGTTTCATGGAACACGACCAGTGAAGATGGATGTTCGCGCCCCCGCGCTGATCCCCGATAACCCCGCTCTCCAGCGCGTCGGCGTGCGCTGGGTGCGGCATTGGAACGAGCATCTGTTCAGTTTCGCGGTCGACCGCCCGGCGTCGTTCCGTTTCCGCTCGGGCGAGTTCGTGATGATCGGGCTGCCGGGGGAGCAGGATGCGCGCCCGGTGATGCGGGCATATTCGATCGCCAGCCCGGCGTGGGCCGAGGAGCTCGAATTCCTGTCGATCAAGGTGCCGGGCGGCCCGCTGACAGGGCGGCTGCAGGCGGTGCGCGCGGGCGACCAGCTCTATCTGGGGCGCAAACCGACCGGGACTTTGGTGTGCGACGCGCTGCTCGGTGGGCGGCGCCTGTGGCTATTGGCGACGGGCACCGGGCTTGCGCCGTTCCTCAGCCTCGCGCGCGATCCCGAGGTTTATGAACGCTTCGGGCAGGTCGTCATCGTCCACGGCGTGCGCCGGGTGAGCGATCTTGCGTGGCGCGAGCAACTCGTCGCGCAGCTTGCCGGCGATCCGCTGGTGAGCGAGCAGGCGCTGCTCCAGCTCCATTATCTGCCGACGGTGACACGCGAACCGTTCCATACCGCGGGGCGCATCACCGCGCTGATCGGCGACGGGCGATTGTTCGCGCCGCCGATAATGGGGCCGCGCGGCTTCGATGCCGCGATCGACCGCGTGATGCTATGCGGCTCGACCGAGATGATCCACGAAACCAGCGCGTTGCTTGCCGATGCCGGGCTGCGCGAAGGATCGAATGCCAATCCCGGCCATTATGTGATCGAGCGCGCGTTCGTCGGTTGATGCCGCGCAGCTCGTCTAATGCTGATTGTTCGGATAGCTGATGATCAGCGCCAGCGGCTCGCTGCCGGTCTGGCGGATGCCGACCACGGCTTTCCGATAGAGATAGGCCGCCATTCCGGGTTTCAGCTTCCGCGTCACGCCGTCGCTGGTCACCTCGCCTTCGCCCGACAGGACATAATAGACCTCGTCGTGATCGATCGGGTGGAGGCCGATCGCTGCCCCGCGATGCAGCACGCGCTTGCGGAATTCCATCGCGCGCGGGGCAGGGGCGGCGTCGCTGATGCGATAGGCGGTCGACATCCCGATATTGCCATGCGGCGGCGGCTCTTCGCGCCGGACATCCTCGTCGCGGACGACCACCATCGCGGGCGTCCCCGCCGCCAGCAGGAGCGCTTCGATCATTGCCGCCGCGCCCGGCTGCGCGCCGAAAAGCTGAGGTGATCCGGCATCATTGGACATCTCCCTGTGCGGTGCGATCGGTCACAGTCGGACCGGGCCGTGATCGAGCAGCTTGTGGTGGGCGCGTCGCCGTTGCCCCGGGCGGCGCGCCTCCTGTTCAATGCGCAGCGGCACCCAGCCTTCCGCGGCGCGGACCGCCGGGGTGCGCGCGATCGTGGCGAGGTCGCTGGCGAACGATGCGAAATAGGCGGGTTCGCCCTGCCATCGCGCCAGATCGCCGAGCACCGCATCGGGCGCACGCCCGTCGGCATGGAGTGCAAGGTCGGCGAGGCCGCGGCAGGTGCGGAACAGCATCCAGTGGATATGGCCGAGCCGGTCCGCGGCGCCGGCGAACAGGCCGCAATCGGCCATCAGCATCTCGGCATAGGTCGCCCAGCCTTCGCCGAACGGCGCGGTATAACGCTTGCGCAGCGGGTGCGGGGCGGCGCGCGCTTCGAGCGGCATCTGGATCATATGACCGGGCAACAGCTCATGCGCGACGACGCTGGGCAGCGAGAAGCGCGGGCGCCGCGCGATCCGTTGGAGATCGACGACATAGGCGCCGTGAACGCCCGGCGCGGGGAGGATGCGATAACCGCCTTTCCCGGCGGCGATCTCCGCCGCGTCGAGCGCGCGCACATCGACGTCGAGGCAGGCGGGGGGCAGGGTGCCGAACAGGTCGGGGAGTTTCGGCCGTATCGCCGCCAGCGTTGCGCGCATCGCCGCGACCGCCGCATCGCGCCCGGCGTCGTCGTCGGGATAGAGGAAGCGTGGATCGCGCCACAGCCGCTCGAACCGCGCGCCGGTGGTGCCCGCCGGCACACCCAACGCATCGAACGCGGCGCCGGCCTGCGCCGCCAGCATTGCCCGGCGCGTCTCGAGATCGCGGCGGACACCGGCGAGTTGCACCGTGTCGCCGGTTATCCGTCGCATCTGCCACTCGAACCGTTCGGCGGGCTGCAGCGCGGGGTTCGCGAGCCGCTGATCGATCGTCAGACCGGCGCGCGCGGCGGCGAGATCGAGCCGTGTCCCCGGCGAGGCAGCGTCGTCCGATACGCCCGCCAGCCGCGCCAGCGCCGCCGGCGGGTCGAGCGTCATCGCCGCATCGAGCGCCTGCTTGATCGTTGCGTCGCTGGCGTTCGTCGCCCGGGCGGCAGCGGGGCATGCGGCGAGCGCGACCACGCCCGCGATCGTCTGACGACGGGTGACCAGGGCATCTTGCGCAATGGAGGAGCGGGGCGGGGCGGATATCATCACGGGATCGCGACTTTGTTGTTCATCGCGGTCACCTCGGGCGCATTGCCCGGCAGTGCCACCGTCGCGGTGAGCCGGGTCGCCCCCGCCGGCACGCGCAGCCGCACTATCGCCGTGCACGGCACCAGATCGAGCGGCGCGTCGAGCGGCGGGATAGCGGCGCTCGCCACCACGCGGCCGGCGGCATCGGCGATCGTCAGCGTCCCGCCGCCGGTCGGCTTCGCGCCGAGGCTGTGGACGGTCACCGCCAGCCGGTCGCCCTGACGCGCCACATCGTCCACCCCGATGCCGAGATCGGGGCGCTCCTCGACGGGCTCGCCCGCGCGCGCCAGCGTGAACTCGTAGGTGGTCGTGGTGTGCGGCGCGAATTCCACCTCGGTCGAGGCGGAGCGTTCCAGCGCCAATTCACCGGTCGTCGCGGCCTTGCCTTCCTCGATGCGGGTCATCCGCCATTGTCCGGCGGTGACGTTCCACGCGGTCATCGTCGCGCGTTGCGGCTGGTCGGTGCGGTTATAGGCGATGACGCGGAAGCGCTCGCGCGTCGCGCCGGGCATCAGGATCGCGACATCCTCGCCCGCGCCGGGCTGCGCGAAACGCCAGCTCACGCTATTCCCCGGCCAGGTCTGATTGCGGCGCAGCGCGATCCCGCCGAGCCGCTCGCGCTGGAGAATCTCATTGGGCTGGTCGACCCGATCGGACCACCAATGCCCTTCGGTATACATATAGTCATGCCGCGCCTTGTCGGCGATCGCATCGGCGTGGAGCGTTTCCAGCGCCGACAGGTCGCCCGATCCGTCCCACCGCGCATAACGCGTGAAATCGCTTGCGCCTGTGGCGAGATCGCCGCGCAGCGCCGCGCCGTCGGGCAATGCGGCGAAGGCGTTCTCGTTGATCTCGGCGAGAACACTCGGCCCCGATTGCGCGATCCGCGCGGTCATCGGGCGGAGATATTTGGCATCGCCGGTGAAACGCCACGCCGCCCAGCCGCTCTGGAAAGGCGTCGTGACGCCGCCGCCGTCGCCGGCCTGTTCCTTATCGCTGCCCCAGTTGATCTCGTTGGGGAAGGACCAATGCCCGCCGGCGTCCTGCTTGCCGTGGGCGAGCCAGCCGTCCATCACCCCGGTCACCAGCCCGCGCGCGGCGGGGTTGCCGTTGTACAGGCCGATCAGGATCGGCGCGTGCATCATCACGAAGCTATAGGGTTTCTGCCACGCCCAGGCCGGGTCGCGATACATTTTGCGCGCGCCGTACCAGTTGGAGGCGAAGTGCATATGCCCGGTGGGGTTGGTGAGGATCACGCCCTGCAGCGCCTTGACCGTCGCCATCAGCCGCTCGACCGATTTGGGCTCGCCCCAATTGAGGTAGAGCCGTTCGGCATCCGAGTTCAGCCCTTCCTCATAAGCATGCAATTCGTCGGTGGTGATATAGCCCAACCCATTGACGATCATGCCGTTCTTATATGCCGCGTCGGACAGGGCGCGCAGCGAGGCGTTGATCTTGTCGGGCTCGACGCCCATCAGCGCGAGCCCGGGCCATTGTTGGGTCAGATCGGTATCGTCGGAAATCCCGCCGCCGAAATCGCCATAGGGCACTTGCCGGTTGTCGATCCACCACGAGACGTAACGGCGGACGTATTTGAGATCCTCGAGTTGGCGGAACGCCCAGAGCGGCTCGCCGCGCTGCGGCGCGGGCTGGGTGAAGGGCGGCAGGTTCTCGGGCCGATAATTGATATCCGCCCAATAGCTGCGCGCCTGCCGGTTGTCGGGGTCGACGCGGAGCAGATCGGTGATGTCGGCGAACAGCCGGCGATAGAGCGCCATCCGCTTCGAGGCGGTATGCTCCTCGACCAGAAAACCCCAATTGTCGCGCACCTGATTGAAGCGATCGGCGACATGCTCCTTCAGCGCCTCGGCGCGCGGCTTGAATACCAGCCGGATGCGCGCGCCGTCGAGGCTGTCGGCGGAAAAGGCGGGGTCGGATGCGGCGATCGAGAGATAGAGACTGTCGTGCGGTAGGATGCGGTCACGCAAATCGAGCCACAGGGTGCGCTTCTCGCCCGGCTTCACCGTTACCGTGAGGTCAATCATGTCGCGGCCGAGCCACAATGGGTCCTTGACGCGGATATCGAGCGCGACCGGCTTGCTGCCCCTGAGCGCGGGCAGGTCGATCGCGATGCCGTCGAGCCCGTCGTGGATATTCTGCCAGCCATAATCGAACGCGCGTGCGACCGGCTGATCGGGCGGGGCATCGCCGAGGCTGGCGGGGATCAGGATATGGACGATCGGCGCCAATCCCTCGGCGCGCGCCGCCCGACCCGCACCGCCCGCCGCGCCGGCGCCCACCGCGGCCTTCACCCCCGATGTCGGCATCGCCACCACGGTCGCGCGCTCCTCGGGGGGGTAGCGGCCGGCGATGAAGGTGTTGAGATCGGAGAGGGCGGCGAGATCGGGGCGCATCGCGCTGTGGATCGTATAGTCGAGCTTGAAGCTGCCGCTCGGCTCGGCGCCGGGGCCGATATCATAGGCCCATATTTCCTGGATCGGCTGCTCCTGCATCACATTGGTGAAGTGGAGCGCGCCGCCGGTCACTGCCGGAAAATCGCTAATGCTGCGCACGACGCCTTTAGGGCGGGAGGCGAGCTGCTTCTCCTTGCCCCCGTCCTTGCCCTCTGCAGTCCAGGTCAGCGCGCCATAGGCCGCACCGCGCAGCTCGACGCGATTGATGCGGTCGCCGGGCGGGATCGTCAGGTCATAACGCTTGCCGCCCTCGACATAGACGTTCCAGTCGGGCAGCTCGAAATAATCGTCGCGGCCGGGCAGCCGCGAGCGGTTATAGACCCCCGGCCAGGTCGTTTCGGCGATGCCGTCGACGCCCTTGAACATCCATTGCTTCAGATCCTTGGCGTCGGCGAATTCGACCTTGCGCACCCGCGTCACCGGGGCGTCGAGCAGCGGCGGCAGCGTCTTGTCCCAGCCGTAGCGGTGAAGCCACGCCTGCCACGCCCCCGTCGGCTGCGCCTCGGGGAGCGCGCCCGGCTCCTGCTTCGCCGCGAGTTGCGCGATATTCGCCGGGGAAAGCGCGCGGTCATAGACGCGCAGTTCGTCGATGTCGGAGCCGCGCATGAAGCTGTAGCGGCTCTGCACCTGATGCGGCGCCGTGACGCGGCCGGCGAGCCCGAACTGGTCGAGCCCGGAATCGAGATCGGCCGCCTCGGCCTTGGTCGCCACTTCGCGGCCGTCGATGTAAAGCGTCACTCCCCTGGTCTCGTCCCAGGCGAAGGCGATATGGTTCCAGTCGCTCGCCGCGGGCGGGATCGGCATTCGCCAAGACACCCGGATGCGCGACAGATTGGCGTCGGTGACGAAAGCGTCGAAGCCGTGGCCGTTCCAGTCGATCCTGAGGAACGCCATGTCCCAGCTGCTGTGATCGGCGAAACCGGCACGGAAGATGACGAACGGCACCTCCCCGACAGGCGTTCGCGCGCGCCAGAAGAAGCTCAACGTGCCGCGCGCGGCGCGCATGTTGCCCGGCGCCTGCCATGCGACATAGCCGTCGTCGGCCCAGCGCGCCGCACCGCCGATCGCGCCGTCGGGGACGATATCGACATGCGCGCGAAAATTGGGCCTGGCCTCGCCATGCGCGATCTCGGCGGTCAGATCGTGGTCGGCCGACATACGGAACAGCAGACCGGGCTGATCCGGCGTCTGCGCGCCGGCCTCCTGCGCCGCCAGCGCCGCCGCCAGCACCCAGAGGCTCGTCCTCCTCATGCTGCTATCCGGTCAGAGCGTATCGACACGCGCCAGCCGCGGGCTGAGCAGGTGCACGATAGCGACCGCGATCAGATAGACGCTCCCCGCCACCGCGAAGATCGCCGCATAGCTGCCGGTGGTCTGGAGGATATAGCCGGTGAATTTGGCCATCATCATCCCCCCGATCGCGCCGACCATCCCGCCGATCCCGACCACCGATCCCACCGCCGCGCGCGGGAACATGTCCGACGGGATCGTGTAGAGATTGGCGGAGAAGGCCTGATGCGCCGCGGTCGCCAGCCCGACGATCGCCACCGCGAGCCACAGATGCGAGACATATTGCGCGAAGAAGATCGGCGTCACCAGGATCGCACAGGCCAGCATCGTCAGCTTGCGCGCGGCATTGGCGCTCATCCCGCGCTTCATCAGCCGCGACGACGACCAGCCGCCGGCGACGCTGCCGAGATCGGAAATCAGATAGATCACCACCAAAGGTGGGCCGAAGCTGACCAGATCGAGATGATAGGTCTTGGCGAGGAAATCGGGGGTCCAGAAGAGGAACAGCCACCAGACCGGATCGATCAGGAACTTGCCCAGCGCATAGGCCCAGGTCTCGCGATAGCCGAGCAGCTTGAGCCAGCCGATCCTGCGGGTCGAATCCGCAGGGTCGCTCTCGATATAGGCCAGCTCCCCGGCCGAGACGCGGGTGCTTTCGCGCGGCCGGCGATAAAGCGCGATCCACGCGACGAGCCAGACGAGGCTCGCCGCGCCGGTGACGATGAACGCCATCCGCCAGCCGAAGGCGATCGTGATCATCGGGACGATCAGCGGGGTCACGATCGCGCCAACATTGGCGCCGGCGTTGAAGATCCCCGTCGCCAGCGCTCGCTCGCGCGCAGGGAACCACTCGCTCACCGCCTTGAGCCCGGCGGGGAAGTTGCCGCTCTCGCCGATGCCGAGGATGAAGCGCGCGGCGGAGAATTGGAACGCCGAATGGACGAAGCCGCACAATGTGTGCCCGATCGTCCAGATCACGAAGGCGATCGAATAGCCGATCCGCGCGCCGACCAGATCGACGATGCGGCCGAAGCTGATATAGCCGATCGCATAGGCCGCCTGGAACCAGAAGATGATGTCGGCATAGGTCATTTCGGACCAGCCGAGCTCGGCCGAGATCGTCGGCTTGAGCACGCCGATCATCTGGCGATCGACATAATTGATCGCGGTCGCGGCGAACAGCAGCGCGCAGATCACCCAGCGATAGCGGCCCACGGCGGGCTGGACGGTCGGCGTTTCCATATCCTCTCCTCACCACCGGCTGCGCAGCCTCTTTAACCGGGCCGCGTCATGCCATCGCGCGTTTACTGTGCCTCGATCGTGCAGCTTACCGAAAGCCGGTCGTCAAAGCGCGCCTCGATCCGATCGCCCACCGTCACCGGATGAACCCCGGTGACCGCGCCGGTCGAGATCCAGTCGCCCGGCGAGAGCTTGATCCCGCGCGCGGCGGCGTGGCGGAACAGGAAGCGCGCCGCGCCGATCGGGCCGTCGAGCATATCGGCGGCGATGCCCTCACCACGTACCTCGCCGTTGACGCGCAGCGCCACCGGCCAGTGGTTGAAATCCACCGCGCGCCAGCTGTCGATCGCCGCGCCGATCACCAGGCCGTTGTTGTTGCCGAAATCGGCGATGGTGACGGTCGGGCCGAGATCGTTGATGCCGGGGAAGGGCGAACTCGCGATCTCGATCCCGATATGCACCGCGTCGATCAACGCGTGCACCTCATCGGGGGTGAAATCTTTTTGTCCTTCCGCCGGCGCGGTGCCGATGCGGAGCAGGAATTCGGCCTCGGCCGCGCCGAACCCGCCGGCGTAGATCGGCATCGCCGGCGGCGTGGCGGCGGCGGCGAACACCTGCTGCGCGAAGATCGGTCCGGCCAGCCGATCGACGCCCTCGACCGGCGGGTTGATCCGTCCGACCTTCCAGCCGACGACCCGCTGGCCGGCCAGCTCGATCGCGACATTCTGGATCGCATAGGCCGCGTCGAGCGTGGCGGGGATCGCACCGGGAAAGTCGGGAAGCGGGGTCGCCGCACGCCGTGCCTCGACGAAGGCGCGCGCGATATGCGGAGTCTGGCTGTCTGACGTCACCCTTTTCCCTCTCCCTCGGCGGTGCAATCGGGTTATTGGAAACCGGTGTCAATTGCAAGTGCCTGTGGCGATCGATCAGCGCAGAATATCGTCCCATCGGCGGTCGAGGATCAGCCGAACGGCGTCGATTATTGCAAAATGATCGTCATAATTACCTGTAATATAGAGATTTATTGACGAAAGGATGCGATCGGCTGCCGTGCTGACGTCGGCGCCTTGGACGAGCTCTGCCAAGGCCGTGGCGGCAGGATCGATGATCCCGGTGTCATCACGGATGCGCTCGATCACGAACGCCAGCCAGCCGGCGATCGCGCGGACGACATGCCGCGGCTTGCGCCCCCGGCGCAGCGCCTCGGCCAGCGTATCGCCGAGCCGATAGGGGATTTTCTGCGACCCGTCCTGCGCGATCTGCTCCAGCCGGTGCGCGATCACCGGGTTGCGGAAGCGCGTCAGCACGCTCGCGGCATAGCCGGGCAGGTCCATCCCCGGCACCGGATCGATCGTCGGCACGATATCCTCGGCGATCATCCGTTCGACGAACGTGTTCAGCGCGGGATCGCTTATCGCTTCGAACACCGTCGCATGGCCGCGCAACAGCCCGAGATAGGCGAGGGTCGAATGCGCGCCGTTGAGGATGCGCAGCTTGGCGCGCTCATAAGCCGCGACATCATCGGTCAGGATCGCGCCTACCTGCCCCAAGGCGGCGAGCGCAGGATCGCCGATATCCTCGATCACCCATTGCACGAAGAATTCGCGCTGGACCGGCGCCATGTCGGTCAGTCCCAGAGTCTCGGCGACATCGGCGAGCAATTGCGGGTCGCTCGCCGGGGTGATCGAATCGACCATCGTCGAGGGGACGGCGACTTCTCCGTCGATCCAGTCGGCCAGCCGGGGATCGCGCCGGCGCGCGAAGGCGACGAGCGCGGCTTTCAGCTTCACCCCATTGGCGGCGAGATTGTCGCACGGCATCGGCACGAAGGGCGCGGCGCCCGCGTCGCGCCGCGCGGCAAGCCCGGCGACGATCCAGCCGATCACGCTGCGTGGCTGCGCGGCGCGAAGATCGTGCGCGATATCGGGGTGATCGAGATCGAGCGTCCCGTCGGCCGCGAGGCAATAGCCCTTTTCGGTGACGGTGGCGGTGACCAGCCGCACTCCCGGATCGGCGAGCAGCGCGGCGGTCTCCGCGGCCTGCTGCGGGCCGAGGAAGCGCTGGTGCGCGCCGATGATGCGCAGCGCGGGCTGAGCATCGCGCACCGCGACGGTGTACAGCCCGTCCTGCGCCGCCAATGCCTCGATCGTGCCCGAGCTGCGCAGCGACACGCCGGCGATCCCCCAGCGCGGATCGTGATCGAGCAGGTCGTCGATATAGCTCGCTTGATGCGCGCGATGGAATGCGCCCGGGCCGAAATGGACCACGCCGATGCTCGGCGCGGCGCGATGGCGCGGTGCACGGATCGCGCCGGGGATCGCGCTCAACGTTGCGCGAGACAGTCTCACAGCGTTACCCCCCGTTTCCAGATCGCGATCTCTCGCTCGTCGTTGCGCTCCGCCGCGGTCTCCTGGCCGGACGCCGTCGCGAGCAATATATTGCATAGCGCCGCTTCGGCGGCATCGCTTCCCTCGGTCAACACGCGGCCGGCGTCGAAATCGATCCAGTCGGGCTTGCGCATTGCGAGTGTGCTATTGGAGGCGATCTTGAGCGTCGGCACCGGAAAGCCCAGTGGGGTGCCGCGCCCGGTGGTGAACAGGATCACGCTCGCCCCCGCCGCCGCCAACGCGGTCGAGGAGATCGCATCATTGCCCGGCGCGTCGAGCATCGTCAGCCCCGGCGCGCGCACCGCGGCGCCATAATCGATCACGTCGACGATTGCGGCGTGGCCGGCCTTCTGCACCGCGCCGAGCGACTTTTCCTCCAGCGTGGTGATCCCGCCGGCGATATTGCCGGGAGAGGGGTTTTCCGACACCGGCGCGCCGTGATCGAGGAAATAGCGTTTGAACCCGTTGACCGTCGCGACGATGCGATCGAACACCTCGGCATCGATCGCGCGATCCATCAGCGCCTGTTCGGCGCCGAACATCTCCGGGATTTCGGTGAACACCACCCGCCCGCCGGCCGCGACGATGCGGTCGCTGATGTGCCCGACCAGCGGATTGGCGGTGAGCCCCGACAATCCGTCCGACCCGCCGCATTTCACCCCGATCACCAGATCGGCAAGCGCGCAATCCTCGCGCGTGGCGCGCGCCGCCTCCGCCAGTTCGGCGACCAGCGTGACGCCCTCGGCGACTTCATTCTCGCTCATCTGCGCGGCAAGCGTGCGGATATGGCCGCGTCGCGCGGGGGGAATTGCGTCGAGCAGGTCGGCGATCTGATTCTCCTCGCACCCCAACCCGACGATCAGCACCCCGCCGGCATTGGGGTGCTGCGCCAGCCCGGCAAGGATCGCGCGGGTGCCGCCGAGATCGTCGCCGAGCTGCGAGCAGCCGTGCGGATGCGCGAAGGCGTGAACCCCGTCGACCGCATCGCCGACCAGTGCGGCGGCCTGGGCGGCGATCCGCTGCGCGGTGCGCGCGACGCAGCCGACGGTCGGCAATACCCAGATTTCGTTGCGGGTCGCCACCCGCCCGTCGGCGCGGCGATAGCCCGCGAAACGCCCGGCGGACGGCGTATCGGGCATCACGGCGGCGTGCGGCATGTAACGATAGTCGAGCGTCGCCGAGAGATCGGTGGCGCAATTATGCGTGTGGACATGCGCGCCCGCGGCGATTGCCTGCGTCGCGTGACCGATCGCGCGGCCGTATTTCACGATCCGCTCGCCGGCGGCGATATCGCGCAGCGCGACCTTGTGCCCGCGCGCGATATCCTCGCGCAGCGCCACGCCTTCGATCGTCTCTCCTGCCACCGCATCGTGCAGCAGTGTCGCCACCATATCCGATGCCGCAACCTTGATCGCGCTTCTCATGTCGTCGAAAGCCGTTTTGGAAACCGGTGTCAGCTATAACCGGATGCGCTATGCTTGCAAGACTGGCGATAAAGTCGGGAGCAATCTATCACTGTCGCGATGCAGAAAACCGGCCAGCCGACGATCAACGACGTTGCCCGTATCGCGGGCGTCTCCAAGAAAACCGTGAGCCGCGTGATCAATCACTCGCCCTTGCTCAACGGGGAGACGCGCAAGCGGGTCGAGGAGGTGATCGCCGATCTCGGCTACATCCCCAATCCGCAGGCGCGCGCGCTGGCATTGCGCCGCAACTTCCTGATCGGGCTGGTGCATGACAATCCTAATGCGCAGACGGTGATGAACGTCCAGCAGGGGATGCTGGAGGCGCTGCACGGCACCGAATTCGAGATGGTGGTGCGCCCGGTCGATCGCGGCGCGGCGACGATGCTAGACGATCTGCGCCACTTCCTCGAGCGCCAGCGCCTGTTCGGCGTGCTGCTGATGCCGCCGGTCAGCGAGAACGATATGGTGGCGAAATTGTGCGACGATATCGGCTGTCGCTATGTCCGCATGGGATCGGCACAGCTCGATGATGCCGCGCATATGGTCGCCTCGAACGATCGCGAGGCGGTGCGCATCGCGGTCGAATATCTGGTCGAACAGGGGCATGAGCGGATCGGACTGGTCGCCGGGCCGCACGGCTTCCGCTCGGCGCGCGAGCGCCGGCTGGGATTCGAGGATGCGCTGGGCGCGGCGGGCATCGCCTTGCCGCGCTCGCTGATCGCGGACGGCAATTATACCTTCGAATCGGGGCTGGTCGCGGCGGAGCGGCTGCTCGATCTGGTGCCGCGTCCGACCGCGATCTTCTCCTCGAACGACGAAATGGCGGCGGGGGTGATCCACGCCGCGCGGCAACGCGGGCTGGAGATTCCGCGCGACTTGTCGATCATCGGGTTCGACGATACGCCGATCGCGGCGCATGTCTGGCCACCGCTGACCACGGTGCGCTGGCCGATCGCCTCGATGGCGCGCTCGGCGGCGCTCAAGCTGATCGCGGGCGCCGAGGAGGAGGAAGTGGGGGTGGAGGAGCCGTCGCTGTTCCTTTCGACGTTGATCCGCCGCGGCTCGGTCGCGGCGCCGGCGCGGTAGCGGGCTTCTCCGAATGCGCGCGGCCTGTGCGCTCGGGGCTCGGCCCGCGAAACCTTAATGCGCTCCCGTCTTCGCGGGGACATGGATTTTGCTGCGAACACATGAACGAGGACGGCGGAACAATGGTTGCACATCGATCTGACACCGGTTACCGTGCGAACCGCAAGTGGAGAGGAGGACGATCGTGAAAGCGCTGGCGCTGCACCCGGACCGGCTGTTTCCGGCCGACGCCGTAACGCGCGATATCGCGCGGGCGCTCTACGCCACGATCGCGGATACGCCGATCGCCAGCCCGCACGGCCACACCGATCCGCGCTGGTTCGCGGACGACGCGCCGTGGACCGACGCGACGAGCCTGCTGCTCGCCCCCGATCATTATCTCTATCGCATGCTCTACAGCCAGGGTGTGTCGCTCGACGCGCTTGGCGTGCCCGATCGCAACGGCGTGCCGGCGACCGATCCGCGCGCGGCGTGGCGGCTCTTCGCGGGCCATTATCATCTGTTTCGCGGCACACCTTCACGCTTGTGGCTCGATCATGTGTTCGCCAAGGTGTTCGGGTTCGAGGTCGCGCTCGATGCCGCCAGCGCCGATGCCTATTTCGATACGATCGGCGAAAAGCTCGCCGACGACGCCTTCCGCCCGCGCGCGCTGTTCGATCGTTTCCGTATCGACTTCCTCGCCACCACCGAAGGCGCGCACGACAGCCTCGACGCGCATCATGCGATCCGCGCCTCGGGGTGGAACGGGCGCGTCGTCACCACCTATCGCCCCGACGGGGTGATCGATGTCGAGCATGAGGCCTTTGCGCCGGCGATGGCGCGTTTCGCCGAGCTGACCGGCGAGGATGTCTACGGCTGGAAGGGCTATCTCGCCGCGCACCGCCGCCGCCGCGCCGATTTCCGCGCCGCCGGGGCGACCGCGACCGACCACGGCCATCCGACCGCGGCGACCGCCAATCTCTCGGATCGCGAATGCGAGGCGCTGTTCGCGCGGGTCGTCGGCGGCGGGTGGAGCAAGGCCGATGCCGAGCTGTTCCGCGCGCAGATGCTTACGGAAATGGCGAAGATGAGCGTCGACGACGGGATGGTGATGCAGATCCACCCCGGATCCTGTCGCAACCACAATGCCGGGCTGTTCGCCAGCCACGGCCGCGACAAGGGCGCGGATATCCCGACGCGCACCGATTATGTCCACGCGCTGCGCCCGCTGCTCGACGTGGTGGGCAACGAACGCGATCTGACGATCATCCTCTTCACGCTCGACGAAAGCACCTATGCGCGTGAGCTTGCGCCGCTCGCGGGCCATTATCCGTGCCTCAAGCTCGGCCCGGCGTGGTGGTTCCACGACAGCCCCGAGGGGATGCGCCGCTTCCGCGAGATGACCACCGAGACCGCCGGTTTCTACAACACCGTCGGGTTCAACGACGATACCCGCGCCTTCCTCTCGATCCCGGCGCGGCACGATGTCGCGCGGCGGGTGGATTGCGCCTTTCTCGCGCGGCTCGTCGCCGAGCATCGGCTGGCGGATTGGGAAGCCGCCGAACTGGCGCAGGAGCTGACCAGCGGGCTCGTGCGCCGCGCGTATCGCATTGACGACTGATTTTCCCAGGAGTTTGACGATGTACGACCGGACCTATTACGCGACGCATCCCGACATGATGGAATGCGTGTCGAACGAGGAATTGCGTGACCGCTATCTGATCCAGGGGCTGTTCCGCGCCGGCGAATGCGTGCTCAATTATACCCATGCCGATCGCTTCGTGATCGGCGGCGTCGCGGTGGCCGATGCCCCGGTCAAGCTGCCCGATCAGACCGAGCCCGCCTCGGCGGCGGGGCATCCGTTCCTCGAGCGGCGCGAGCTGGCGATCGTCAATGTCGGCGCGGTGGAGGGAACGGTCACCGTCGACGGCGAGGCGTTCACGCTCGGCAACAAGGATTGCCTCTATGTGACGATGGGTGCGAAGGAGGTGCTGTTTTCGGGCAAGGGCGCGCGCTTCTATCTCGCATCGTGCCCGGCGCATAAGGCGTTCACCACGCGCAAATTGGGCATCGCGGACGCCAATGCGCTCGATCGCGGAAGCCTGGCCGAGAGCAACGAGCGGACGATCTACCAGCTCGTCATCCCCGGCGTGTGCGACAGCGCGCAGCTCGTCATGGGGCTGACGGTGCTCAAGCAAGGCAGCGTGTGGAATACGATGCCGCCGCATGTTCACGAGCGCCGTTCGGAAATCTATTTCTACTTCGAGCTCGACAATCTCGACAGTGATCGCGTGATGCATTTCATGGGCGAGGGCGAAGCGACGCGGCATATCGTGATGCAGAATGAGGAAGCGGTGATTTCCCCGCCCTGGTCGATCCATATGGGGGCGGGGACCAAATCCTATGCTTTCATCTGGGCGATGGCCGGGGAGAATCAGGATTATACCGACATGAATGTCCTCGATATCTGCCAACTGGCGTGAAAACTGTGGCACATCCCTTTGATCTTTCAGGGCGGGTTGCGATCGTCACCGGCGCCAATACCGGGATCGGGCAGGCGATCGCGGTGGCGCTCGCCGCGGCGGGCGCGGACGTTGCCTGCGTCGGGCGCACCCCGGCCGAGGAGACCGTGGGCAAGATCCGCGACCTTGGCCGGCGCGCCGAGGTCGTCGCCGCCGATCTGTCGACGATCGAGCCGGTGCAGCGCGTGGTGGACGAGACGGTGGCGCGGCTCGGCGGCTTGCATATTCTGGTCAACAATGCCGGGATCATCCGCCGCGCCGATGCGGTGGACTTTACCGAGGCGGATTGGGATGCGGTGGTCGATACCAACCTCAAATCGGTGTTCTTTCTCAGCCAGGCGGCGGGGCGGCATATGATCGCGGCGGGCTATGGCCGGATCATCAACATCGCCTCGATGCTCACCTTTCAGGGAGGGATTCGTGTGCCGAGCTATACCGCGTCCAAATCCGGGGTCGGCGGGCTGACCAAATTGCTCGCCAACGAATGGGCGGCGAAGGGGGTGACGGTCAACGCGATCGCGCCCGGCTATATCGCGACCAACAATACCGCCGCGCTGCAGGCCGACGAGGGGCGCAACAAGGCGATCCTCGACCGCATCCCGGCGGGGCGCTGGGGCGATGCGGCCGATCTCGGCGGGGCGGCGGTGTTCCTCGCCTCGGATGCCGCGGCCTATGTCCAGGGGCATATCCTGGCGGTCGACGGCGGGTGGCTGGCGCGATGACCGCCCCACGCATTCTCGCCTTCGGGGAGATCATGCTGCGGCTGTCGCCGCCGGGGCGCGAATTGCTGCTCCAGACCCCGCGCTTCGACGTGTGGGTGGCGGGCGCCGAGGCCAATGTCGCGACCCAGCTCGCCCTGCTCGGGCATCAGGTCGGTTTCGCCAGCCGGGTGCCCGACAATGATCTCGGCCGCGCAGCGATCGCCAGATTGCGCGGCGCCGGGGTCGACGTGCGCCATATCGCCACCGGCGGCGAACGGATGGGGCTGTATTTCGTCACCAACGGCGCCGGGCTGCGCGCGACCGAGGTGGTCTACGACCGCGCCGGTTCGGCCTTCGCCGAGGCACCGGCGGAGAGCTGGGACTGGGATCGGCTGCTCGACGGGGTGACGCGGCTGCATCTTTCGGGGATCACCCCGGCGCTGGGGCCGGTGCCGGCGCGCAGCGCGCTCGCCGCGGTCGAGGCGGCGGCGGCGCGCGACATCGCGATATCGTTCGACGGCAATTGGCGCGGCAAATTATGGGGGCGGTGGGACGGCGACCCGCGCGCGATCCTGTCGGGGATCGTCGCCCACGCCGATCTGATGTTCGGCAACCACCGCGATATCGCCCTGCTGCTCGGGCGCGACGACTTTGCGGGGGAGGGGCGTCGTCGCGAGGCGGCCGAAGCGGCGTTCGACGCCTTCCCCAAGCTCAAGACGATCGCCTCGACCGCGCGCGCGGTCGCGCATGTCGATCTCCACCGGCTGTCGGCGCGGATCGATACCCGCGACGGCGCGGCGCAGACCGAGGAGATCGAACTCGCCGGGATCGTCGATCGCGTCGGCGGCGGCGACGCCTTTGCCGCCGGGGTGCTCCACGCGTTCGAAAGCGGACAGGATATCGCCGCCGCGGCGCATGGCGGGCTTGCGCTTGCCGCGCTCAAACACTCGATCCCCGGCGATGCCGCGCTGTTCCGTCAGGCCGACATCGACGCTTTCCTCGACGGCGGGCGCGATGTCCGGCGGTGACGGCTGGACCCGGCGCGGCGCGATCGGGGCAGGGGCGGCGCTGCTGACCCTCCCCGGCGTGGCGCGGGGGGCGATGGGCGACGCGCCGGTGCGGACCGCCGCCGGCAGCTTCCTCGGCACGCGCGAGAACGGGGTGCGGGCGTTTCGCGGCATCCGCTACGGCCGCGCCGAGCGGTTTCGCGCGCCGGTCGGGGTCGCCGAGCCGGGTCGCACGATCGTTGCGGACCGCTTCGGCGCGGTCTGCCCGCAACAGGGACCTTATGGGCCGCAGGATGAGGATTGCCTGTTCCTCAACATCTGGACCCCGGAGACCGACCCGCGTGCGCGGCGGCCGGTGATGCTCTATGTCCACGGCGGCGCCTATTCCAACGGCAGCGTCACCGATCCGCTCAACGACGGGCAGGCGCTCGCTGCGCGCGGCGAGGCGGTGGTGGTCACCGTCAACCACCGGCTCAACGCGCTCGGCTATCTCTATCTCTCGCGGCTCGACCCGCGCTTCGCCGATAGCGGCAATGCCGGGCAGCTCGATCTTGTCCTCGCCCTGCAGTGGGTGCGCGACAATATCGCGGCGTTCGGCGGCGATCCGGGGCGGGTGATGCTGTTCGGCCAGTCGGGCGGCGGGGCGAAGATCGCCACCCTGATGGGGATGGACGCCGCCAAGGGGCTGTTCCACCGCGCCACGACGATGAGCGGGCAGCAGGTCACCGCCTCGGGCCCGCTCCACGCCACCGAACGCGCGCGCGCCTATCTGGCGAAATTGGGGTTGGGGGAGGGAGACCTTTCGCCGCTGCGCGCGATGCCGGTCGAGCGACTGGTCGCCGCGCTCGACGCGCGGGATCCGATCATGCCGGGCGGGGTCTATTTCGGGCCGGTGCTCGATATGCGCTGGCTGACCCGCCACCCGTTCTGGCCCGACGCCAACCCGCTGGGGAACGGCATCCCGATGATGCTGGGCAATGTCCGCGACGAAACCCGTGCGTTCATTCCGTCGGATTCTGCGAAGATGCGCGATCTCGACTGGGACAATCTCGCTGCGCGGATCGCGCCCGAGATGCGGATCGATGCCCTGCCCGAATGGGTCGTCGCGCAATATCGCGCGCATTACCCGTCCTGGTCGCCGAGCGACGTCTTCTACGGCGCGACGACGGCCGCGCGCAGCTGGCGCGGGCAGGTGATCGAGGCGGAGGCGCGCGCCGCCGCCGGGGTGCCGGCCTGGGTCTATCAGGTCGATTTCGCCTCGCGCAGCGATCCGCGCCGCGGCGCCTTTCACACGATGGATATTCCGCTGGTGTTCGGCACCTTGGGCGCGACGGGATCGCAGACCGGAACCGGCGCGGACGCACAGGCGGCGAGCCGCGCGATGCAGGATCGCTTCACCGCCTTCGCCGCCGGCGGCGATCCCAACCGGTCGGGGCTGACGCCGTGGCCGCGTTACGATCTGACGCGGCGCGCAACGATGATCTTCGACGCGCGATCGCGGGTCGAAGACGATCCGCGCGGCTGGCAGCGCGAGCTGTTCGCCCGCATTCCCTATATCCAGCCGGGAACATGATTTCGTGCCGATCGCGCTTCGCTATTTGCTGTTGACACCGGTTACCATGCCGGTCAAATAGCAACTCTAAGGCGGCCATAGAGTCGCCGGAAAGCGGGGAGGATCACCCGGAAGCGCCTCGAAAGGGCACTCTGTCCCTCCCCGACAGTCGGTTTTCAGCGCCGGAATCGCATCAGCGTGCGAAACCGGTGTCAGGGACGCGCATGGCGCGGGGAGAGAGAGGGAATATGACGAAAGCGTCGGCACGTATCCGCGGGATGCAGGGCATTTCGGCCACCGCGCTGGCGCTCGCCCTGCTCATGCCGGCAAGTGCGCTGGCGCAGGAGCAGGGGGCGGCGCCCGCCGCGCCGCCGCCCGAGAGCCCCGCCAGTCCCGCTGCCGCCGGCGATATCGTCGTCACCGGCTTCCGCCAGTCGCTCGAGGCGGCGCTCAACGTGAAGCGCGACACGATTTCGGCGGTCGATGCGATCGTCGCGGAGGATATCGCCAAATTCCCCGACCAGAATCTCGCTGAATCGCTCCAGCGCATCCCCGGCATCTCGATCCAGCGCGACGCGGGCGAGGGGCGGGCGATCACCGTGCGCGGGCTCGGCGCGCAATTCACCCGCGTCCGCGTCAACGGGCTGGAAACCGTTGCGACGGCAACCGACGGCGCCTCGTCGAACCGCGATCGCGCATTCGATTTCAACGTCTTCGCGTCGGAGCTGTTCAATTCGATCGTGGTCCACAAGACCGCGGAAGCCTCGCTCGACGAAGGCTCGCTCGGCGCAGTGGTCGATCTCAACACCGGCAATCCGCTTGCGGCCAAGAAGCCCGGGGTGACGGTGGTGGGCTCGGCGGTGGCGAGCTATAACGATCTCAGCAAGAATTGGGGGCCGCGCCTCGCCGGGCTGGTGAGCTATCGCAACGAGGCGGGGACGTTCGGCGTCTCGCTGTCGGCGGCGTATCAGACCACCGACAATTTTGAGCTGGGCAACAATTCGGTGCGCTGGGTGCAGACGCCGTTCAACAGCGTCAACGGCAACGCCTGCTATAGCGTCAGCGCCACCAATCCTGCGCCCAAGCTTTATTCGGGCGGGGTCTATAACAATAATGCGGCGTGCAATCAGGCCTCGCTCGGCTTCCACCCGCGCATCCCGCGCTACGGGCTCGTGCGGCACGACCGCGACCGATTGGGCATCACCGGATCGGTGCAGTTCGCGCCGACCGACCGGACCAAGATCTCGATCGACGCGCTTTATTCGAAGTTCAAGGAGACCCGCGAGGAATCCTGGGGCGAGGTGCTGCTCCGCTCCAACGAGCGGTCGATCGACGTCGTCAACCCGGTGTATGACGCCAACAACAATATGGTCTCGGCGACGCTCAATAATGCCTATGTGCGGACAGAACATTATCTGCGTAAATCGTCGACCGAATTCTATCAGGTCGGCGGCACCTGGGATCAGGACGTGACGGACAATTTCCGCTTCACGTTGCTCGGCGGGATTTCGAAATCGGATGCCAATATTCCGGTCGAGACGACGATCGTGCTCGATGATCGGGATGCGAACGGTTACTCCTACGATTACAGCAACATGAAGGCGCCGAAACTGGCCTTCGGCACCAGCGTTACCGATCCCGCGAATTTCCAGCTCGCTGAAATCCGTGACCGGCCGTCGGATGTGGTCAACCGCTTCAAGACCGTCCAGTTGCGCACCGAATGGGATGTGACTGAGGGGTTCCAGCTCAAGCTCGGCGGGATGTGGCGCCGGTTCAATTTCGACACGACCGGTTACACCCGCGATACCGCGGTGTGCGGCAACGGCGGCAAGGATCTGGTGCTCGGCACGATCACCTGCTCGCCCAACGGCACGCTCGGGCCGAATGCGGTCTATGGTTTCCCGGTCGACGGCAATCTGACCCAGCTGTTCACTTTGGGCAATGCCGGGCAGCCGGCGGGCACCACGACGCAATGGCTGGTCGCGAACCTCGCCAATGCCGCGGACTATACCAAGCTCTATTCGCGCGCGCTGACCCCCGACGTCGGCAATATCCGCTCGGTGCAGGAAACCACCTCGGGCGGCTATATGCAGGTCGATGTGAAGGGAACGATCCTCGGCCTCGATTATGCGGGCAATGCGGGTATCCGTTACGCGCATACCGGACAGCGTTCGACCGGCATCCTCGGACCGATCTCGCGGACGATCGCGCGCAGCTATGACGATTGGCTGCCGTCGTTCAACCTCGCGCTCTATCCGGTCAAAAGCGTCATCATCCGCGCCGCGATCGCCAAGGTGATGACGCGCCCGACGCTGGGCAATCTCACTCCGGGCGGGTCGGTCGACGGCTTCAACTACAAGATCAGCTACGGCAACCCCGATCTCCAGCCGTATCGCGCGACCAATTTCGATCTCGGCGCCGAATGGTATTTCGCGCCGGGGGCGATCTTCTCGGTCGCGGGCTTCGTCAAGAAGATCGAGAGCTTCCCGGTCTCCCAGGCCTATTCGGCGACCTATGCGTCGACCGGGCTGCCCAAGGAGGCGCTGCTGCCCAGCTCGCCCGCCTATATCAATTTCGATCCGAACCAGATCTATACGATCACCACCAACGTCAACGGCTCGGGCGCGACGCTGAAGGGCGTGGAAATCGCGCTGCAATTGCCGTTCAAGGTGTTCGCCAGCGGCATCCTCGGCAATTTCGGCGTGCTCGGCAACGCGACCTTCATCGACTCGAGCGCTACCTACAAGGTTCAGGGGCCGGTGGTGGTGCCCAACGGCAAGCTGGTCGACGCGGTGCGTACCGGCACGTTGTTCGGCGTGTCGAAGCAGGCCTATAACGGTACGCTCTATTATGACGACGGCCGGTTCAGCGCGCGTGTGATGGCGAGCTATCGCGGGGCATATATCGATGCCAATAGCGCGACCGGCAACGTCTTCGAAGGCTATGGCCCGACGACCAACCTCGATGCCTCGATGCGCTACAAGCTGACCGACGCGATCGAAGTATCGCTGGAGGGCAACAACCTGCTCGACACCTATCGCTATCGCTACACCGATATCGACGCGAACCGGAATTACGAGAACAACCATTTCGGGCGCACGATCCTGATCGGGGCGCGGTTCAAGATGTAAGCGAAACCATGTCGGGCATCACCCGCCGCGACGCGCTCGGCGCGACGCTCGCCACCGGCCTTGCCGCGCGCCTCCCTGCGACGGTGGCGCCGGCCTCGACCGATCCGGGCGAGACGATCGACCTCTGGCCGAACGGCGCGCCGGGGATACCGGCGACGCCGCCGCGCGAGACGATCGAGGAGCGCAGTCCCGATCCCGCGCTCCGCGACCGCGCGGTCTATGGCATCACGCGCCCGCGCATGATCGTCTTCCGCCCGGCGACCCCGAACGGGTCCGCGGTTCTCGTCACCCCGGGCGGCGGCTATCGCTGGGTGGTGATCGACAAGGAGGGGTATGAGATCGGGCGCTGGCTGTCGGCGCGCGGCTATACCGTGTTCGTCCTCTTCTATCGCTTGCCCGGCGAAGGCTGGGCGGCGGGGCCGGAGGTCGCTCTGTCGGACGCCCAGCGCGCGATGCGGCTGATCCGCGCCCGTGCGCGCGATTACGGCATCCGGCCGGAGCGGGTGGCGGCGATGGGCTTTTCGGCGGGCGGGCATGTCTGCGCCGATCTCGCGACCCGGTTCGCGCTGCCGACCTATACGCCGGTCGACGCCGCCGACGCGCTGAGCGCGCGCCCGGATATCGCCGCGCCGATCTATGCGGTGCAATCGATGGCCGCGCCGTTGGCGCATTCCGGCTCGCGCCGGTTGCTGATCGGCGCCGATGCTTCGCCAGCGCTCGAACGGCGTCACACGCCGGCCGCCAACGTCACGCGCGATACGCCGCCCTGTTTCCTGCTTCATGCCGACGACGATGATGTCGTGCCGGCCGAAAACAGCATCGAATTGCGCGCGGCGCTGAAGCGCGCGGGGGTGGCGGTCGAGACGCATCTGTTCACCCACGGCGGCCACGGCTTCGGGCTGCGCCGCGCGGCGGGCAAGCCGGTGGCGGTCTGGCCCGAACTGTTCCACGCCTGGGCGCGCACGCAGGGGCTGGGCTGATGGCGGTCAATCGGCGCGATCTGCTCGCCGGCGGGGTCGCCGGGCTGGGGCTGACGGGGCTTGGCGCCTCCGCCGCGGCGAGCCACGCACCCGCCGCGGTGACGTCATGGCGGCGCGGGGCAGATAATCAGCGGATTGCCGATCTCGGCGACGGGCGCTTCCTCAACCCGATCCTCGCCGGGGATCATCCCGATCCCGCGATCCTCAAGGACGGCGCGGATTATTACATGACCTTCTCGTCGTTCGACAGCTATCCCGGGCCGACGATCTGGCACAGCCGCGATCTGGTGAACTGGCAGCCGCGCGGGGCGGCGCTCACCCGCAATATCGGGTCGGTGTGGGCGGTCAGCCTCGAAAAGCACAAGGGCCGCTATTTCCTCTACGTGCCGGTCAAGGCGACGCCCGACACGATCTACGTGCTATGGGCGGATCATATCGACGGGCCGTGGAGCGATCCGATCGACCTCGACCTGCACGGCCATATCGATCCGTGCCACGCAGTCGGCGAGGACGGGTCGCGCTGGCTGTTCCTGTCGGGCGGCGATCGCGTGCGGCTGAGCGACGACGGGCTGTCGCTCGCCGGCGTGGTCGAGCATGTCTATGATCCATGGCATTATCCGGCGGACTGGGTGGTCGAGAGCTTCTCGCCCGAAGGGCCGAAGATCCACCGCCACAACGGCTATTATTACATGATCACCGCGGTCGGCGGGACGGCCGGGCCGCCGACCGGGCATATGGTGATCGTTGCCCGATCGCGCTCGATTCACGGACCGTGGGAGAATGACCCCGCCAATCCGGTGGTGCGCACCCGCGACGAGGCCGAGCGCTGGTGGTCGCGCGGGCATGCCAGTCTGGTCGAGGGGCCCGATGGAAGCTGGTGGTCGGTCTATCACGGCTATGAGAATGGCTATTGGACGCTGGGCCGGCAGGCGTTGCTCGATCCGGTCGAATGGACCGCGGGCGGCTGGTTCCGTATGCGCGGCGGCGATCTGTCGGCGCCGCTGCCCAAGCCGCGGGGTGGGCGGGCGCTGCCGCACGGACAAACATTGTCGGACGATTTCGCGACGCTGGCGCTCGGCCGGAAATGGAATTTCTTCCGCCCCGCAGTGGGGGAAAGCGAGCGCGCGCGGGTTGCGGACGGGGCGTTGTATCTCCGCGCCAAGGGCATCGCGCCGCACGATTCATCGCCGCTGATGCTGATCGCAGGGGACCAGGCCTATCGGTTCGAATGCGATATCGAGATCGATCCCGGCGTCACCGCCGGGCTGCTGCTCTTCTACGACGACCGGCTCTATTGCGGGCTGGGATTCGACGCGGCGCGGTTCGTGACGCATCAATATGGCGCGGAGCGGGGCCGGCCCGCCAATCCGCACGGTCGCCGGATGCGGATGCGCGTGACCAACGACCGGCATATCGTCTCCTATCATATCAGCGGCGACGGCGGGCGTAGCTGGACGCGCTTCGATCGCGGGATGGAGGTCTCCGGCTATCATCACAATGTGCGCGGCGGCTTCCTGATGCTGCGCCCCGCGCTTTACGCCGCGGGCACGGGGGAGGCGCGCTTCAGGGATTTCACCTTCCGCGCGCTGTGAGATGTTCGTGGCCGCCTGATCCGGCCGCATTGCTTTCCGCCCAGAGCAGCCGCTCGACGCGATCGGGATCGGGATCGGAGGCGAGGGTCGGATCGTGCGACAGCAGCATCGTCTCGCGCCGCGCCGCCTCATACCCGCGCCACGCCGGCATGATCGGCCTCCAGCGAGTGGTCCAGGTTGATTGTTAGTGCATCATAACCTCCGTCGCCAGTGTTGGCCGTAAGTGGAGCGAAGCGGAACCGGAGGGCGGCCCTCGCGCGATCAGGATGTGCTGGCAGCGCTTGCCGGGCTGTTTATCAAGTCGATTGGATGTTTTTCTAACGGCGGTCGTTCTGAAGGAGCGCCAAATGCCGACCGGAGAGGAAAAATGAATTTAGTGGATAGATTCAGACGGATGGTTCCCGCATCTCTCACCCGTCATGCCGGGCCAAGCCCGGCATGACGGGAAAGGATTCCGGGACTCATCCGTTGTGTTCTCACCACTAGACAAGCTACCGTCCGCCCGCAGGGTTCATCGCGTAGGCGGGGCTTGTGTTCAGCGGGAAACGTTATACCGACAACGCCAATACCGTGATCCTCTCGGCTTATCAGCGGATAGACGCGATGCTCGGCTATCGCTTCTCGCGGTTCGATCTCCGTCTGGCGATGACCAATCTGGGCGACACCAAATGGTATCGCTCGGCAACCTCGGCAGGGCAAATCCTGCCGGGTGCGCCGCGGACGCTGACGGCATCGATTCGCTTCGATTTTTGAAGCGATACCGGGGCGGGAGATCGGGCCCGGGCGCCGGTAGTTTTACCGGGGCCCGCCGCTCGATCCTGTGCTGCACCTCACGACGAGTTCGTGCGGCAAGATAATTTGCCCCGCCCGATAATCGGCGTCGCTCAATATGCCGAGGAGCTGTTCGACCGTATGGCGCCCGATCAACTCCTTGGGCTGAGCGATCGTGGTGAGCGCCGGTTGAAGAAAGCGCGCCGAGGGCAAATCGTCAAATCCGACGACCGAGATATCATCCGGGCAGCCGAGCCCCGCGTGGTGGATCGCGCTGATCGCGCCCATCGCCATTTCGTCGCTGAAGCAGAATAGCGCGGTCGCGCCGCGCGCGATGAGATCCCCCGTCAGGTCGAAGGCGGATTGCGCCGAATAGTCGCCGACGCGCACCTGCAACCTGTCATCGATGCCGTGCCGTTTGGCCGCCTCCCGGGCACCCGCCAGCCGGTCTCGGTTGAGCGGACTCGCCGGTGTCCCCATGATTACAGCAATATCGCGATGGCCCAGCCCGATGAGATGTTCGAGCGCGTCGCGACCGGCCGCAAGGTTATCGATATGGACGCTCGGCACGCCGAGATCCGGGCTATAATCGCAGCCGTTGACGATCGGGGCGCGTCCGCCGTGTCGAGACACCAAGTCCTGCAGATTGTCGGGCAGGCGATGACCAAGAAAGATCAGCCCGTCGACCTCGCGGCCGGACAGCATGTCGGCATATTGATCCTCGATCTGCGGATCATGCCGCGTATCGCCGACGATCACCGCATAGCCCGCGTCGCGCGCCGCCTCCTCCGCGCCGCGGATCACGCTGGCAAAGAACGGATTGGAGATATCGGGGACGAGGACGAGAATCCGGGCGGCGCGCAAGGTGCGCAACGTCCGCGCCGCCACATTGGGCTTGTACCCCAGCGTGTCGACGACCTCGAGCACGCGTCGACGCGTCGCGTCCGATACCTGATTGGGGCGGCTCAATACCCGCGATACCGTCGCGGTGGAGACGCCCGCCGCGGCGGCGACCTGGATGATCGTCGGCATAATAGCCTCATGTAATTTGTTGTGTCGGCTTGTCGACGGCAAAAGCATGTAATCCTTTACATCGGCAGGGAGCGCGAATAAACAGAACGGGAGGGAGGGGATGCATGGCGGAATCGGGTGACGCTATGTCAGCGCTAGCACCGCCGGCGTCTGGAGCGCTTGGCGCGCGGTTGAGCGCGCTGATGTTCATGCAATTCTTCATCTGGGGGGCGTGGAACGTCACGCTCGGGCTGGTCATGCAATCGGTCGGCATCGGCAATCTGATCGGCCATGCCTATTCGGTCGGCCCGATCGCCTCGGTCGTCGGCTCCTTCCTGCTCGGGATGGCGGCGACGCGGTATCTCAGCCCGCGTGCGCTGATGGTCATCCTCCATCTCCTCGGCGGCGCGATCCTGCTCGCGCTCCCGGTGCTGGTGACGCCGGCGGCGGGGAGCAGCTTCGTCTGGCTGCTGCTCGGCTATATGATCCTGTACATGCCGACAGTCGGCCTCGCGAACACGATCGCGTTGAAGGGGCTCGGCGCGCGCGCCGATCGCTTCCCGCTGGTGCGGGCATTCGGCACGCTTGGCTGGATCGCCGCCGGGCTGATCGTCGGCTGGGCGGGCCTGTCGGCGAGCCCCGAGATATTCCGCGTCGCCGGCATCGTCTCGCTCGCGCTCGGCATCTACAGCCTAACCTTGCCGAAGGTCGAGGCCGATGCGCCCGCCGGCGACGGGCTGGTGCGACAGCTCTTGAGCGTCGAGGCATTCGCGCTGTTGCGCCAGCGTTCTTTCCTGATCTTCGCGATCTGCGCGACGCTGATCTCGATCCCGCTTGCGATGTATTATGCTTATGCCTCGCCCTATCTCGGCACGGTCGGGATCGACAATGTCGGCGGCACGATGGCGATCGGGCAAATGTCTGAGCTGGCCTTCATGGTTGCGATGCCGTGGCTGTACCGGCGCCTCGGGGTGAAGCCGCTGCTGTTGGCCGGCATGATCGCCTGGGCGGTGCGTTATGCGCTGTTCGCGATCGGCGACGGCGATGCCGGGTTGTGGGCCATCTATCTCGGCGTGGCGCTGCACGGCGTCTGCTATGATTTCTTCTTCGTCGCGGGCGCGATCTACACCGGCATCATCGCCGCGCCCAAAGGCGTCAACGCGCAGGCGCAGGGCATGCTGACCTTGGTCACCTACGGCATCGGCATGCTGCTGGGCTCGCAGATCGGTGCTTTGCTATACGCTCAATTACCCGCCGCCCCGGGCATCGCCGACTGGCACCAATTGTGGTGGTATCCGGCGATTGCCGCTCTGGTGATCGCCGCGCTGTTCCAACTCTTCTTTCGCGACGAGCGGCGGGCGGACGAGGCATGAGCGAGATGAAGGGGCCAGCGCTTTTCCTCGCCCAGTTCCTCGGCGATACCGCGCCCTACGATCGGCTGGAAACGCTCGCGCGATGGGCGGCGGACCTCGGCTATATGGGGGTGCAGATTCCGTGCGATCCGCGGCTGATCGATCTGCCGTTGGCGGCCGAAAGCAAAGATTATTGCGACGAGTTGCGCGGGATGCTGCGCCGATATGACATCGAGCCGACCGAATTGTCGACGCATCTGCAGGGGCAACTCGTAGCGGTGCATCCCGCCTATGACCAATTGTTCGACGGGTTCGCACCGCCCGAACTGCGCGGCCGCCCCGATGCGCGGCAGGCGTGGGCGATCGAGCAGCTCAAGCTTGCCGCGAAGGCCAGCGCCAACCTTGGGCTAAAGGCGCATGCGACTTTTTCCGGGGCCCTGGCGTGGCCCTATCTCTATCCTTGGCCGCAGCGCCCGCCGGGGTTGATCGAGGAAGCCTTTGCCGAGCTGGCACGGCGCTGGATCCCCATTCTCGACACGTTCGACGAAGCCGGGGTCGATTGCGCCTTCGAATTGCATCCCGGGGAGGACCTGCATGACGGCGCGTCATGGGAGCGTTTCCTTGCCGCCACCGGCGATCATCCGCGCGCGTGCATCCTGTTCGATCCCTCGCATTTCGTGCTGCAGCAGCTCGACTATCTTGATTTCATCGACCGTTATCACGCGCGAATCGCCTGCTTCCACGTCAAGGACGCCGAATTCAATCCGACCGGGCGATCCGGGGTCTATGGCGGTTATCAGCATTGGGTCGACCGCCCGGGGCGCTTCCGCTCTCCCGGCGACGGGCACGTCGATTTCCGGACGATCTTCAGCAAGCTGGCGCAATATGACTATGCTGGATGGGCGGTATTGGAATGGGAATGTGCGTTGAAACGCGCCGAGGACGGCGCGCGCGAAGGCGCATCCTTCATCCGAAATCATATCGTCCGCCGCACTGAGCAGGCGTTCGATGATTTCGCATCGAGCGGCGTGGGGCGGGAGTCGGTCCACGCGATCCTGGGCATCGCGCCACGGCGGCCGGATCAATGATCGCGGGCGGGGACGATTGGATCGAGAACGGCCCGCTCCGGCTCGGTATGGTGGGCGGCGGCGAAGGGGCTTTCATCGGCGCGATCCACCGTATGGCCGCCGCCCTCGACGGCGCGTGGGTGATGACCGCGGGCGCGTTCAGCACCGATGCAGCGCGCAACGCGCGGACCGGCGAACGGCTCGGGCTGGATCCACGGCGCATCTATGCGTCGTTCACCGATCTGATCGATCACGAGCGCGCATTGCCGGCGCGCCAGCGCATCGATGCGATCGCGATCGTCACGCCCAACCATCTTCATGCACCGGTGGCGATCGCCGCGCTCGACGCCGGTTTCCACGTCCTGTGCGAAAAGCCGATGGCGCTGAATATGGCCCAGGCCGAGGCGGTCGCGCAGGCGGCGGCCCGCAGCGGGCGGGCCTTCGCACTCGCCTTCACCTATTGCGGCTATCCCTTGGTCGAGGAAGCGCGGCTACGCGTGGCGCGGGGCGATTTCGGCGCGATCCGGCTGGTTCAGATCGAGTATCTGCAAGGCTGGCTCAGCAGACCGATCGACGCGGAGGGAAACAAGCAGGCCGAATGGCGAACCGATCCGGCGCGCGCCGGGCTTGGTGGATGCCTCGGCGATATCGCCACCCATGCGTTCCAGTTGGCTGAACATGTTGCCGGTTTGCGGGTCGAGGCGATTTGCGCCGAGCTCGCGACACATGTGCCGGCCCGGCGGCTGGACGACGATGTGAGTATGTTGCTGCGCTTCCGCGGCGGCGCGCGCGGCGTCCTGAAGGCCACACAGGTCGCCGCCGGCGAGGAAAACGGATTGAGGCTTAAGATCCACGGCGAATTGGGCGGGCTGGAATGGGCGCAAATGGAGCCGAACACGCTGATGCTGCGCTGGCTGGATCGTCCCGCTGAAATGATCCGCGCCGGCGGGCCGGGGCTCGACCGGCGCACGCTGGCGCTCACGCGAACCCCGGCGGGCCATCCCGAGGGATATATCGAAGCATTTGCCAATATCTATCGCGCATTCGCCGCGAGCATTCGCAACGGCCCGGCGCCGCAGCCGGACAATTGTTGCTGGCTCCCTGGCCTCACCGAAGGATTGCGCACGATGCGGTTCGCCGAGACCGCGGTCGCCAACGCCGCATCGGCGGAGAAATGGAGCGACGTGGAGACATGAGACTATATGTGGGATTGGCGGCCGCGGCGGCGATCGCGATCGCCGTGCCGGCGCTTGCGCAGAGCGCGCCCGCCCCGCCGGCCTTCGCCGCATGCCGCGCCTGCCACACCGTCGAGAGGGGTGGCAAGAACGGGCTGGGCCCCAATCTTCACGGGGTGGTGGGGCGCGCCGCAGGGACGGTGCCCGGTTTTGCTTATTCGCCTGCGCTGAGGCGCGCGAAGCTCAACTGGGACGAGGCCTCGCTCAACGAATTTCTCGCCAACCCGGCCAAGAAGATTCCTGGCGTGCGGATGCGTATCGGCACGCCCGATCCAGCGAAACGCACGGCGATCATCGCCTATCTGAAAAGCCAGCGCGCCAAATGACAGTGATGGCACCAACAGGAGGGGGCAATGATTGATCGCAGAGCGGCGCTCGCCGGCGTCATCGGGCTGTTCGGCGCGCAGGTCTTTGCGCCGATCGCACGCGCCGCCGCGACCGTGCCCCCGACCGCGGTTCCGGTCATTGCCGATGGTCCGCCGAGCGCGGCGGTGTTTACGCCTGCACAGCGCGCGTTGATGGCCGCGCTGAGCGAACGCGTCATCCCGACCACCGATACGCCCGGCGCGCTTGCCGCTGGCGTGCCCGATTATATCGAGAAACTGCTCGCCGATTGGGCGCTCCCCGAGGATCGCGTGCCGATCGTCGCCGGGCTCGATGCGATCGAGGCGCGGAGCATAAGCGATTACGGCGTGTCCGCGGTGAATGCGACGCCCGCGCAACAGGATGCGCTGCTGGCGCTGGCGATGAACAATAATCTGCCTGCCGCCCCTGCATTCTTCGAATTGTTCCGGCAGCTCGTCATCACCGGTTATTACACGTCGGAGATCGGGATGACCCAGGAGCGCGAATATCTCCCGGTGCCGGGCGAGTATGACGGCGCGTTTCTCTACTCTAAAATCAACAAGGTATATTCCGCATGACCGTTACACGCAGAAATCTGCTTTCGTGCGCCGCCGCTACGGTTGCGGCCGCCGCTATCAACTTGCCGGTCGGCGCGGCGCAGGTCGGACCGATCGGCCTGCAACTCTATACCGTGCGCGACATCTTCGAGAAAAATCCGCTCGGCACGCTCGAGAAGGTCGCGCGTATCGGTTATCGCGAAGTCGAGTTCGGCGGCGCCAATTACGAAAAGATGGACCACGCCCTGCTGCGCGCGACGCTCGACCGGCTCGGGCTCAAGGCGCCGTCGATCCATGTCGGCTTCGACGCATTGCGTAACAATTTCGAGCAGAGCGTCGCGATGGCCAAGACGCTCGGCGCGGATACGGTCATCGTGGCCTATATGATGCCCGAACATCGCAGCGGGCCGGGATGGCAGAGCGCACTCGACCATTTCACCCGTTTCGCCGCCGATCTCAAAACCGCCGGGCTGGGTTTTGCCTATCACAATCACGAATTCGAGTTCGTCAACAAACCGGGCGGGGTCAGCCTGTTCGATCGCCTGATGCGCGAAACCGATCCCACGGCGGTGAAGATCGAACTCGATCTTTATTGGGCGACGCGTGCCGGAGAGAAAGTCGCCGCGCTTATCGATCAGCTATCGGAGCGGCTTTATGCTTTCCATGTCAAGGACATGCGGGCCGATGGCGGCATGGCCGCAATAGGCGCGGGGACGATCGATTTTGCGGCCTTGTTCAAGCTGAGAAGCGCGGCCGGGGTGCGTCATTTCTATGTCGAGAACGATCAGGCCCCGGCGCCTTACCTCCCTGATATCAGCAAGAGTTTCGCCGCGCTCCGCGCGCTGCGCGTCTGACCGCGATCCTTGGGGGAGGGAATATATGGCTTCGACCAACAGGTTCGATGCGATCGTCGTCGGTTCGGGGGTGAGCGGCGGGCTCGCCGCGAAGGAGCTCACCGAAAAGGGGCTGCGCGTGCTAATGCTCGATCGCGGCCGCGCCGTCGAGCACGGCGAGGATTATACGTATGACGGGCGCCCCGCCTATGAAGTGCCGGCGCGTAACGAGATGCCTGCGCGGCTGATCGAGAGCGACTATTTCATCTCGAAACACGGCTATGTCTCGCCGAGCAACATGGCTTTCTACAATAACGATCGAATAAATCCCTATGCTTACGGCGAGGGCAGCAAATTCTACTGGATCAGGCCGGCCGCGGTTGGCGGCAAATCGCTGATCTGGTCGCGCTGGGTGTTCCGCTGGGGCCCGGACGATTTCGCCGCGAACAAGCGCGAGGGCGTGGATGGGGATTGGCCGATCCGCTATGAGGACCTCGCCCCCTGGTACAGTTATGTCGAGCGATATATCGGCGTCTCGGGCTCGCGCGACAATCTTCCCTATCTCCCCGATAGCGACTTTCAGCCACCGATGCCGATGAACATCGCGGAAAAATGGTTCAAGCAGCGGCTCGAAACGCAATTTCCCGGGCGCAGGCTGATCAATGCCCGGCTGGCCAATCTGACCGAAGACCGGCCCGATCAGAACCGCACGAAATGCCAGTTCCGCAATCAATGCGCCAACGGCTGCGCGTTCGGTGCCTATTTCTCCACCCAGGCGGTCACGCTCCCCGCGGCCCGCGCGACCGGTCGTCTGACGCTGCGATCCGACGCGGTGGTGACCAGCCTTGATTATGACGCGACGAAAAAGCGCGTCACCGGTGTGCGCTTCGTCGATGCGACGACCGGGCAGGCCGAAATGGTCAACGCCGATCTCGTCTTCCTTTGCGCGTCGGCGATGGCATCGACCCAGATATTGCTCAACTCGCGCCCGGCGGGGAGCGCGCGCAGCCATTTCGACAGCAGCGGTACGCTCGGCCGCTATGTGATGGATCACATCTTCCGGGTCCGGACGAGCGGCGACATTCCTGGAATGGAAGACTATATCGAATATGGCCGCCGCCCCGGCGCGATCTATATTCCCCGTTTCCGCAATATGAATGGCGACGAGGGCCTCGGCTTCACGCGTGGCTACGGTTATCAAGGCGGCGCGCGGCGCGAGGCGGCGGCGCCGATCGGTTTCGGCGCATCGATGAAGCACGGCATGCGCCGTTACGGCGGCTGGAAGTTCACGATGATGGCGTTCGGCGAATGCCTGCCTTACGCCGACAATGCGGTGTCGCTCGATCCCGCCAAGGTCGATCGTTTCGGCATGCCGCTGATGCGCTTCGACGTGCGGTTCCGCGATAACGAATTGCGGATGATCGCCGACGCCCGCGCGCAGGGCGAAGCGATGCTGAGGGCGGTCGGGATGACCAATGTCTCGACGCTTGAGGAGGAGCATGTGCCCGGCGACGCGATCCACGAAATGGGTGGGGCGCGGATGGGCGCCGACCCGCGCGCTTCGGTGCTCAACAAATGGAGCCAGGCGCATGATGCCGCCAATCTGTTCGTCACCGACGGGGCGCAAATGGCGTCCGCATCGTGCGTCAATCCGTCGCTTACCTTCATGGCCCTCACAGCGCGCGCGGCGGATCATGCGGTCCGCCAGCTCAGGGGCTAATATGTTCGAATCGAGATATATGGGCCATAAGGAATACATATAGAGACGATTTACTGTATTTCGCGTACATATTGGCTAAATTACGCCTTTTGGGAGTACGCGAATGCCGAGCTCGCGATTCGTCAACGACCTGCTCGATTCCCTGTTAACCGGCGCGCGCCAACGGTGGCGGCGGGGCGCGCGAGGAGGAACGGATGGCGCGGAGGCCGGCGATCCGGGCCTGCCGCTTCGCCTCGCGCAGCAATTGCTGGAGGAACGCAGCCAGTCGTCGGGGATCGCCACCGCGCAGCAGCTCCTCGCGGCTTATGGCGGGCTCGATGTCGGCGCCAAGGGCGAATTCCTCGGCGCCTTGGCCGAGCAGTTCGGCGCCGACCCCGCGGCGATCGAGCGCGCGCTCGACGCCTATCGCGCGGCGCCTTCGGCCGACGCGCTCGGCCGCGTCAGTAAGGCCGCCGAACCCCCGCGGCAGGAGTTGCTGCGGCGGCTCAACCAGGCGCCCAACGCCACCGCTGCGCTGGTTGCGATGCGCGCCGACATATTGCGGCTGATGCGCGAGCGCCCGGTGCTTTCCGCATTCGATGCGGACTTCGTTCATCTGCTCTATTCGTGGTTCAACCGCGGCTTTCTCGTTCTCAGGCGGATCGACTGGTCGAGCCCCGCGGACCTGCTGGAGCGGATCATCCGCTATGAGGCGGTGCATTCGATCGCCACCTGGGATGAGTTGCGCGACCGCCTGCTCCCGGCTGACCGCCGTTGCTACGGCTTCTTCCATCCGGCAATGGGCGACGAGCCGCTGATCTTCGTCGAGGTGGCGTTGACCGATGCCGTACCTGGGTCGATCCAGTCGCTGCTCGCGGCCGATCGCATCGTCATGGCGCCGGAACGGGCGCGCGTTGCGACCTTTTATTCGATTTCCAATTGCCAGCCGGGGCTCGCCGGCATTTCGTTCGGGCAGTTCCTGATCAAGCAGGTGGTCGACGACCTTAAAGGCGAATTTCCCGGGCTGGAAACCTTCGTCACGCTATCCCCGGTGCCAGGATTTACCGCGTGGTTGAAAGCTGCGGCAGCGCGCGGCGACGCCGCGGCGGCAGCATCGTTGGCGGATGGCGACCCCGACGCTTCATGGAATGAAGGCGATCCGCGCCGCCAAGCCCGGCTTGCGCTGGCCGCGCGTTATTTCCTCGTCGAGCGCGATCATCGCGGCCGGCTGATCGATCCCGTCGCGCGCTTTCATATCGGCAACGGTGCGGCGCTCGAACACTTATGCTGGCTCGGCGATACCAGCAAACGCGGGCTGGCACAGGCCGGTGGGCTGATGGTCAACTATCTCTACGATCTCGCCACGGTCGAGGCGAACCACCGCGCTTATGCCCGCGAGCGTACTGTCGCGGCGGCGCCCGGCGTGCGAGCGCTGGCCCCCGCCCAGATCAGCCGTTCGACGCGATCCGGATCAGAGTCGAGCGTCGAATGGTGTGACAGCACCATTGTCTCACGGCGCATCGCCTCATAACCGCGCCAAGCCGGCAACCTCGGCGCGGCGGGGGCGCCCCCGGCGACGAACCGGATCACCGCCCGATGCACCGTGTCGGCGAACGGCTGATCGGCGGCGGACAGCCCGAACAGCGCTGCGAACCCGGGCTGGGTGGCGTGATCGAAGGTGAAGGGCACGTCGAGGACATGCGGGCTATGCCCCGCGAACGCGCCGCCCGGCGCGGGATAGGTCAGCCGATAGCGATAGACCGGCGCCCCATGCGCGGCATGACCTTCGGCGAGGCGCAGGCACGGCATGCCATATTCCTCGGCCGTCATCAGTCGCCAGTGGCGTTCGGCCACCGACAGCGTCGGGAAAGCGCGGGCATAGGCCGCATCGAGCGCCTTCATCCGCGCCATGTTCTCATTGGCGATATAATGCGGCAGCAGGGGGCCGGCGGCTTGCTCGGGCGTCAGAAACAGCCGGCTTTCGTCGGCATTGGTGCCGATCAGCAAGGGCACTCGCGGGGCGCGACCGGCGGCGACCCGTTCGAGTGGCGCCTGCGGGAGTGTTGCGCCGTCGACCATCGCGCGAAATGGATAATTGCGCGGCCAAGCGGCCTTCGCCGCGGCCTGCGCGGCGAGGATCGCCTCCACCGGCGCGGTGCGCAGCCGCGCCGCACCGCCCAGCTTCCCGGCATAGAGCCGCGCGACCTCGCGCGCCTCCTGGGGGGGCAGCACGGTCTCCCCGCCGCCGCTGTAGATCGCCGCACGCGCATAAAGCCCGTCCGCCGCGGGCATTCCCATCAGCGCCGCGACATTCTTGCCGCCGGCCGATTCCCCCGCGATCGTGATCCGGGCCGGATCACCGCCGAACGCCGCGATATTGGCGCGCACCCAGCGCAGCGCGAGCAGAATGTCGCGCATGCCATTGTTGCCGCTCCCCGCCCAATGCGCGCCGAGTAATTCGCCCAGTTCGAGATAGCCGAGTGCGCCAACGCGATAATTGGCGGTGACGCACACCACATCGTGCGCCGCGAAGCGGTCGCCGGCATGGCCGGCATCGCCGCTCCACCCCGTTTCGTTGCCGCCGCCGTGGATATAGAAATAAACGGGGTAGGGGCCGGGGCCGGAAGGCGCCCAGATGTTGAGCTGCAGGCAATCCTCGCTCATCCGACCTTCGCGCGGCATCGGCCCGGGCGGCTGTGGCGCGACCGCGGCGGGCCGGGTCGCGTCGAGGATATCGCGCCACGCCAACGCGGGGCGTGGCGCGGCGAAACGTGCCGCGCGGCCATAAGGAATAGCGGTGAAGATGCGGATCCCGGCCTCGGCGCGCCCGCGCACCCGGCCAAGCCGGGTCGCCACGATCGGCCCATCGCCGGTGCCAGCCCGTGCGGCACCGCCGCATGCCGTGAACGCCGCACCCGCGGCGAGCGTGAGGAAATCGCGCCGATCGAGCCGCGTCACCGCCTTACGCCCCGGGCGCTGCGAACAAATCCCGATACGCCTCGCGCAATTGCTTTTTCTGGATCTTGCCCATCGTGTTGCGCGGCAGCTCGGAGACGAAGACGATGCGGCGCGGCTGTTTGAAGCGCGCCAGCTGGCCGTCCAACGCGGCCATCACCCGCGCTTCGTCGAGCGCCGGGTCGCGGCGCTGCAGGACCGCGACCACGCCTTCGCCCATGTCCGGATGCGGCACGCCGATCACCGCGCTTTCGGCGACACCCGGAACCGCATCGAGCAGCGCCTCGATCTCCGCAGGATAGACGTTGAATCCGCCGCAGATGATCAGATCCTTGGCGCGCCCGACGATCGAGACATAGCCGCGCGCGTCGATAACCCCGAGATCGCCGGTGATGAAATAGCCGTTGAGGCGCAGTTCTTCGGCGGTCTTGTCGGGCAATTGCCAATAGCCCTTGAACACGTTCGGCCCGCGCACCTCGATCATCCCGGTCTCACCGGCCGGCAGCACCGCGCCGCTCGCGGGATCGGTGATGCGCAACTCGACTCCCGGCAGCGGGAAGCCCACGCTGCCCGGCACGCGCTCCCCGTCATAGGGGTTGGAGGTGTTCATATTGGTTTCGGTCATGCCATAGCGTTCGAGAATGGCATGCCCGGTCAACGCGCTGAATTCCCTGTGCGTTTCCGCCGACAACGGTGCCGAGCCGGAGACGAACAGCCGCATGTGCCGCGCGACGTCGCGGGTGAAGCCGGGGGCGGCCAGCAGGCGCGTATAGAAGGTCGGCACCCCCATCATCACGCTCGCGCCGGGCATCAGCCGCACCAGCTCCGCGGCGTCGAACCGCGGCAGCAGGATCATCGCGCTGCCCGCGACGATCGTGGTGTTGGTCGCGACGAACAGCCCGTGGGTGTGGAAGATCGGCAGCGCGTGAAGCAACCGGTCGTCGGCGGTGAAGCGCCAGTAATCGGCGAGGGTTGCGGCGTTGGAGGCGAGATTGCCGTGGGTCAGCATCGCCCCCTTCGACCGGCCGGTCGTGCCCGAGGTATAGAGGATCGCCGCGAGATCGTCGGCGGCAACTGACGGCACCTTATCCTCCGCCTCATGCTGCGCCGCCGCCGCGACCAAAGTACCGCTGCCGTCCGCGCCGAGCGTCAGCCGCCGCGTCACGCCGATCTCGTCGCATAGCGCGGCCATCGCGGCCTCGTCTTCCGGGCGGTGGATGAACAGCGCCGCGCCCGCATCGGTGAGAAAAAAGCGTATTTCGGCGGGCGTATAAGCGGTATTGAGCGGCAGATAGACCGCCCCCGCGGCCATCGCGCCGAAATAGGCGAGCAGTGCCTCCGGGCCCTTTTCGACCTGCACCGCGATCCTGTCGCCGGGCGCGATGCCGAGGGCGCGGAACAACCCCGCCATCCGCAGGCTGCGGTCGAACGCGGCGGCATAGGTGATCACCGCGCCATCGGGCAGAATCAGGAACGGCGCATCGGGAGTCGTCGTGGCACGCTGCCGAAAGGTCGAGAGGATATCCTGCGCCATCGATTCCCTTTTCATCTTCGCACGTCGGAAAAACTGCCGTTCGAGGCTCTCGTTCGCGCAGCACAGCGGAGCAGACCGAATGTATGCAAGATTACTTGATCTGTAAAGTTGCGCATGCAAAGCTCCAGGCATGGATTCACCCGACGACTTCCCCGGACTGCTGCTTTCGGAGCGCATTCGCGTCGCGCTGGCGGACGAGATCACCGCCGGCACTCTCCCATCGGGCCGGGCGCTGGACGAGCAGCAGATCGGCGACCGGTTCGGCGCCTCGCGCACCCCGGTACGCGAGGCGATCCGCCAACTCGCGGCGGTCGGACTGGTCGAAGTGCGTCCGCGTCGCGGCGCGATCGTCACCGGCTTCACCGCCGAGCGTATCGTCGATATGTTCGAAATGGCGGCCGAGGTGGAGGCGATGTGCGTCCGGCTTGCCGCCTATCGCATGAACCCGATCGAGCGCAGCCGGCTGGCGCAGCTTCACGAAGAATCCGCGGCGATGGTCGCCGCCGGGGACATCGACGCTTACGATCGCCTCAACTGGACTTTCCACCAGACGATATACGACGGCACGCACAACGCCTTCATCGCCGAGCAGGCGGCGGCGCTGCGCGATCGCATCGCCGCCTTCCGCCGCACGCAATTGCGCGAAAGCGGGCGTCCTACGCGCTCGCGCGCGGAGCATGGCGATGTGCTCGACGCCATCATGCGCGCCGACGGCGAGGAAGCCGCGCGGCGGATGCGCGCGCATATGTTCAACGCGGCGATCGCGCTGGAACGCTTTACGACCAAGCAGCAGAGCGGGCCGGGGGGCTAGCGCTGCGCTAACCGGGAGGGGGGAGAATTGGCGATATACGGAACGGCGCTGCTCGCGCTGTGCACCTTGCTGGGTGCGGCGCTCGGCGAAGCGCTGGGGATCATGCTCGACGTCAAGGCCAATGTCGGCGGAGTGGGGCTGGCAATGATCTGCCTGATCGCCGCCAAGGCCTGGCTGGGGCAGCGCGGCATGCTGACCCCCGGGCTTCGGCTCGGCGTCGAATTCTGGGCGTTGCTCTATATCCCGATCGTGGTGGCGATGGCCGCGCAGCAGAATGTGCTCGCCGCGGTCGAGGGCGGCCCGATGGTGCTGACGGCGGGCGTCGTCTCGGTCGCGGTTTGCTTCGCGCTGGTCATCCCGCTCGGCCGGCTCGCGAAGGGCGCGGCATGAGCGAGGTGCTCCACAAGATCGTCGTCGAGCAGGGGCTAGTGCTTGCCTTCGCGCTGGTCGGCGCGTTGATGCTGGCGAGCGCCTTCGTCTCGCGGCGGCTGACCGCCGGGCGGATCCATGCCAGCGCGATCGCGATCCTCGCCGCGCTGGCGCTGGCGTGGCTGGGCGGCGCGATGACGGGCGGAAAAAAGGGGCTGGCGGATATCCCGATGTTCGCCGGGCTCGCGCTGATGGGCGGCGCAATGCTGCGCGATTTCGCGATCGTCGCCACCGCCTTCGAGGTCGACGTAAAGGAGGCGCGCAAGGCCGGGACGATCGGCGTCGTCGCGATGGCGCTCGGCACGATCGTGCCGTTCGTCATCGGCGCCGGCGTCGCCTGGGGGTTCGGCTATCGCGACGCCGTGTCGCTGACCACGATCGGCGCGGGCGCGATCACCTATATCGTCGGGCCGGTCACCGGCGCCGCGCTCGGCGCCTCCTCGCCGGTGATCGCGCTGTCGATCGCCACCGGCGTGCTCAAGGCCGTGCTGGTCATGACCGCGACTCCGTTCGTCGCACGGTTCATCGGGCTCGACAATCCGCGCAGCGCGATGGCCTTCGGCGGGCTGATGGGCACGGTGAGCGGCGTGACGGGCGGGCTCGCCGCGACCGATCCGCGGCTGGTGCCCTATGGCGCACTGACAGCGACCTTCCACACCGGGATCGGCTGCCTCGTCGCGCCGTCGATATTCTTCCTTATCATGAACCAGTTGGCGTGATCGCCCGTAGAGCTCGCTTGTATATGATAGAGCTTGAAATGTGCCGATACGCATACAACAGCGCAATTAGTATTTGACAGGATCGGCCGGAAATGAATACGAAGTTTAAACTTTGAGCGACAGGGGCATGCGTTCAGCCGCCGATCGGGCGCATTCCGTATAATTCTTGAGGAGCGAGCAGACGACTTGCGCGTTCAAAAATGACTGCGCTGTCATAGAGTTGTTGGAGGGGGAAGTAATGCTGAAATGGTGGGGGGTATCGGTGTGCGCGCTCGCGCTGCCGACGGTGGCGGAGGCCCAGGCGCAGAAGGTGCCGCCGGTACCGGCGCATGAGAATGCCGGTGTTGTCGATATCGTCGTCACCGCGCAAAAACGCGCCGAGCGGTTGCAGGATGTGCCGGTCGCGGTCAGCTCGGTCAGCGGCGATCTGCTGAAGGCGGCGAACCTTACCAACATCACCGACATCCGCTTCCTCGCGCCGAGCGTGCAGTTCGCGGAATCGAACAGCGTCCGCGGCAACGGCTTCATCATCCGCGGCGTCGGCACCTCGGCCTTCGCCGACGGCACCGAACAGAGCGTGAGCGTGGTGGTCGACGGCGTGGTGCTCGGGCGGCCGGGCATGGGCACCGGCGATCTCGCCGACGTCGCACAGGTCGACGTGCTGCGCGGGCCACAGGGCATGTTGTTCGGCAAGGGCGGCTCGCTCGGCGTGGTCAGCATCACCACGCGCAACCCGACGCAGGATCTCGCGTTCGAGGGGCGTGTCACCTACGGCACCGATAACGAGACGAAGCTGCAGGGGGTCGCCAATCTGCCGATCGCCGACAATCTCGCCTTCCGCGTGAGCGGCTATCTCAACCACCGCGACGGCTTTATCGAAAACGTCAATCGCAAGGAGACGCTGGGCGGCGCGACCGAAGGCGCCCTCCGTGCCAAATTGCTCTACACGCCATCGGACGAATTGAGCGTGCTGCTCGCTGCGGACTGGGGGAAGCATAGGTCCGCTTGCTGCCAATCGGTTTTCGTCGGCAATGTCTATGGCGGCGCGACGGGCGGCAAGCCGTCGGCGGATTATCTGATCTCGCGACTTGCCGCTTATGGGGTCACGCCAAGTTACGACAACAACAAGACGATCGTCGGCGGCGACGTTTTCATGAAGATGGTGCAATGGGGCACCTCGCTCGAGATCAACCGCGAGATCGGCGATTTCACCCTGACCTCGATCACCGCATTCCGGCGTTGGCTGATCAACGACAATACCGATACCGGCCAATCCGATACGCCGGTATTCCCGATCAACGGCGCGGACGGGCAACAGCAGCAATTCACCGAGGAATTGCGCATCGCCTCGCCCAAACGCGGGTTGGTCGATTACGTCGCCGGCCTTTATTATTTCAACCAGAGCCTGCAATCGACCTATCCGCAGCGCGGGCAACTGTTCCTGCCCACCACCGGATCGACGGATTATTACAGCCGGAATGCCAATCCCGATATCAAGACGCTCAATTATGCGGTGTTCGGACAGGCGAACATCAATGTCGCGCCGCAATTCACGCTGATCGCCGGCGGCCGCTATACGCGCGACGACGTTACGATGGTCAAATACAACCGCGTCAAACTCGTGGAAAGCGATATCGCTTTTCCCGGCTCTCAGCCCTTGTCCTTCGACAAGGATAATTACCCCAGCACGCGCGGCGCGGACAACTTTTCGTACAAATTGGGGATGGAATATAAATTCAATCCCGATGTGATGCTCTATGTCACGCGCTCGCGCGGCTATAAGGGGCCGGGGATCGGGCTGGTCAGCGCCTATCAGCTTGGCCAGCCTTTATTCTCCAACCCGGAAATCCCGACCAATACCGAAATCGGCGTGAAATCCTCGTGGTTCGATCGAAAGCTCGTATTCAACGTCTCTGTGTATAAGACGCTCATCAAGGATTTTCAGACCCAGATCGCGACACCGTTCATCGTCAACAACCAGCAATTCTCGATCCTGCAGATCGCCAATGCCGGTCGCGTGCAGAGCCGCGGCGTGGAGGTGGATTTCACCGCGCGGCCGACCTCGCGGCTGACGATCAGCGGCAATACCGCCTGGATCGACGCGCGCTACGCCTATTTCCCCAACGCCACCTGCGCTTATACCGGGCAACCCGGCTGCTTCAGCAGTACGATCATCCCGGGGACCGACACCGTCGTTCCGGCGACGAATTTCTTCAACAACACCGGGAAGGTGCTCCCAAATTCGCCGAAATTCACCTTCTCGCTCAACGGCAGTTACGAGGCACCGCTGTCGGATGATCTCACCGGCTTCGTTCGCGCAAACTATAATTACCGCAGCTCGGTCTATTTCAGCGCGACCAACGACCCGACGACCTATCAGCGCGGTTACGGCATCTTCGGCGGCCAGATCGGCTTGCGCTCAGCGGACGGACGGTGGAGCGCGGCCGTATTCGGGCGCAATCTGTTCAACACCCGCTTTTTCTCGGCCATCACAACCAACGGCCATTATCAGACCGCGTGGCTCACTTCGTCCGCGATCCGCACGATCGGCGTGGCATTGGATTTCAAATTCGGCCCGCACTGAAAATGGATGATTGATCCGCGGCGATCTTGTGCGGTTTGCTCAGCCAAAAGCGAAATGCCTGTGGGGCAAAATGCGCGGGGACGGTCAGTACGTAACCGATACGGATCACGCCGACCGGCAGCAGATTGCGCCGCTCGACAAAAGCGTTGGTGAAATGTGTGGTGCCGATGATCACGCAATCGATCTGGCCCAGCGCGTCGTCGCGTTGCTCAAGCAAAGCGCGGATCGCGTTGACGATACCCGAGCTGACATCGGCCGTCGTCGGCGATTTGCACCAGGCGATCACTTGATCGTCGGCGAGCAACACCGCGTCGGTGTTTGTTCCTCCCACATCGATGCCGATCCGCATCTTTCTCTTTCATGCTGTTCTTCGACCTGCACGAAAGGATGTCCGGCGCAGCGCTCGAAAGCAAAGCGCGAAACGTGTGGGGTGGAGGGTGAAACGTGTGGGTAGCGGTCTCCACTCGCCGAGCGACCTCGGCTGCGGTCCTCAATCAGAAAGTGTTTGCGCGACCTCGATCATACCAAGCTGCGAGCCAGCATCGGGAGGACTCTTCCTTCCCGGGCATCAGAAGAAAGAGTCGGACAATCGGCTCCGCGTCCATTCGCGGATGATTGGCGACGTTCGACAGATTCTTCGCTACCCCGTCGCCCGCGCCAGCGTCTCGCGCTGCGCCAGCCACAGGCCGGCGGCGATCGTGAAGGCGAGGCTCGCCGATGCCATTGCCGCGGCCATGCCGAAATTCTCCGCGATCTGCGCGGTGATCAGCGGCGCGAAAAAGCTGATGACGCGGCCCCAGTTGAAGATCGACGCCGCAGTCGATTGCAGGTGCGGCGGGTAGAGTTCCGCGAGCCACGGCCCCCAGGTGACGCTCGAACAGAGCGATGCGCCATAGATCAGGCCGATGAGCTGAAGCAGGATCACGCTGGACGGCGCGAGCAGATAGGCGATGATCGCCGCCGCGGCGATCAGGAAGCCGATCGCGTTGAAACGGCGGCCGAAACGATCGGCAGTCCACCCCCAAAGGAAACCGCCCGCGATATTGCCGGCGAATTGCCAGGCGACGAGGCGGCCCGCTGTCGCCGCGTCGAACCCGCGCTCGCCCGAGAGATAGGTCGTAAGCCAGCCGCTATAGGCCGCATAGCCGAAGAAGTTCAGCCCCGTCATTGTCGCAAGCATCAGCGTCTGGCGACGGACCGCCGGCGCGAACAATTCCTTGATCGGCAGCTTGGCGACCTTTTGGCCGGCAAGGTCGATCGCCGACCGCGCCGGGATCAGCCACAGGACCATCAGCGCCAGCGCGAAGGTGGGCAGGCCGCCGATCCAGAACAGCAACCGCCAGTCCCCCGGCGAAACCGCCCCCATCGCCAGCCCGAGCGCGACGATCGAGAAGCTGAAGAAGGCGTTCATCGTCCCGGCGAGCCGTCCACGCAGCGAGGGGCGGAAGAGATTGACGTAAATGCCCACGCCGACCGGGAAGCTCGCGCCGGCGAAAATGCCGAGCAGGAAGCGCTGGACGAGCAGCATCGGATAGCTCGCGACCGCGACCCCCGCGATCAGCATCGTTCCATAGCCGAGGACCACCAGCGCGAAGGTGCGGCGTCGCCCGAAGCGGTCGGCCAATTGCCCGATCAGCACTGCCCCGATCAGCGCGCCCGCGCCCTGCGCCGAATAGGCCGAACCGACCTCGATTAGCGAGAGGTGGAGCGAAGCGCGAATGAACGGCCGAAGCACGTCCACGGTATTCCACGCCCAGCCGTAGAGGAATTCGCAGACCAACAGCAGCGCGAAGATCGCGATTTGCCGCCCCATCCCGGGTACGGGATGCGCAGGTCGCTCGGCGAGCTCGGCGTCGATATCCGCCCGGGCGGCAAGGGGAACGGCAGCAGACATGCGAAAAGCACTCCGGTCGGAAAGACGGTAGGAGCCGCGTCGCGCGGCTCCGCCGGCTGGTCAGGCAGCCGCCTGGATCGCCGCCAGCTTGAGCTGCACCAGCATCGACAATTCGTCATAGACGACCCATTCGTCGACGATTTTGCCGTCCTTTATGTGGAAGTGGGTGACGCCCATCACCAAGAGGTGATGCCCTGTCGGCGCGCCGAGCGCGCCATAGCCGAGGTGGTGACCGTCCATCACCCAACGCACCGCATATTTGGTGCCGCCCTCCTCGCTGTCGACCGAGCAGATGTGCTGCGGCACGAACGAGCAGTCGGGCATCAGCGCGACGAGACGCATCGTCTGCTGCAGGACGGCGGCAATGCCGTAGAGCTCGCGCATCAGCGGCCCGTGCCACTGGCAATTGGGGGCATAGATTTCGTGGATCTTGCCGAACATGCGCTTGTTGTAGATGTGGTGCAGCCAGGTGAGCAGCTGTTCCTCGCCGTCGTTATGCGCGATCGACAGGTCCGCCTCGCTCTCCGGCGGATATTGGCCGAGCAACCGGCGGTTCTCGGCAAGATCGAGGACGCTTTCGCCCAGCTCGAATTTCTTCTGCGCGATCCCTTGCGCAAAGACATGCGGATCGACCCCGACCTGGATCAGCGGCCCCATATTGTCGCGCACGATCCATTCCTTGTAGATCTTGTTTTCCAGGATCATGCAATCGGCGACGGTGCGGGTGCAGAAGGTGCGACCGGTCGGCTTGCCCCAGCTGCCGAATTCGGTGTGCCGGCCCAGGCCATGCGTCATATGGCTGGTGTAGAAGCCGTTCACATCGTCGCCGCGCCAGATCACCTGCAGCGCCATGCCGCGCCGGTCGGGGAATTCGACCAGACGCTGGATGGTGTCGCGGATGTGCGTCTCGCGATCGTACATCGTGCCCATCGTCGTATAGGCGACGCAATTGTGGGTATAATGCGAATAGATCAGCCCGACGTCGCGCTCGTCCCAGATGCGGTGGGTGCAGCGCACGATATAATCGACGATATCGGTGTAGCAGTCGTCGAAGCCGCGCATCGATTGCACGCGCTTGCGGCCCTCGGGCACGAGCTGGGTAAAGTCGCGCCGTTCGACCTGCAGGACGCGGCCCGCGCCGATGTCGGGCGTCGTCAGCTCGCTGCGGGCGGCGTCGGCGGGCTTCTTGGCGGTTGGAATATCAGTCACGTGACCTCCGTGCGATGATCGTGATGGCTTATGCGACGGCCCGGATGCGCACCAGCCAGTCGGCGAGCGCGCGGGCGCATGGTTCGGGGCGTTCGAGCGGCAGGAAGTGGCCCGCATCCGGGACGATCACCAGCTCGGCTTCGGGCAGCTCTTCGGCGAGTTCGCGTTGCAGCTCGGGCGGGGCGATACGATCCTCGGCACCGCCCAATACCAGCGTGGGCATCGTCATGCGCGCGAGCAGCGGCCGTTTGTCGAAACGGGTGAGCGCCACCTCGGTCTGCAGCGCAAGCGTGCCGGCGGGCTGGCTTGCCGCCATGTCCATGATCGTCGCCCGGAGCGCGTGATCGTCGCGGGCGCGGACGGCAACCGATCGGGGCCAGAGGATGTCGCCGACGAGGGCGGCAGGATCGCTGGATGCGGCGGCGCGGCGCGCGGCATGATCGGCCGGCGGCACATCTCGTCCGTTAGCGGCGATCAGCCCGAGCGCGGCGATCCGCTCCGGCGCTATGGCGGCGAGCTCCAGTGCGACGATCGCGCCGAGCGAGAACCCGACCGGAATGAAGCGCCCCGGATATTGCGCCAGCGCGCGCATCGCCAACGCGTGGGCCGAACCGAGCCCGGTCATGTCGAAATGTTCAATGCTATACCCGGTCGCGCGGAGCTGCGGCGTGATCGCGCCGAAGACGCGCGCATCGCACAGTGTTCCCGGCAGCAGAACGAGCGGCAGGTCGGTTTCCTCGTTACGCCCCGGCGCGGACATCAGCCTTAACTCTCCATGCGGACGCTCGTGGCGTCCTCCCGACAAGTTTTCGCCGGCCGACATGTATCGCTTGCGCCGGCCGTTGGCATGGCGTAGCACAAATGAATTCGAATGCAAACAGCGATTCATCCGGTCGGTACGCGGGAGATGCGCATTGGCTCGGGGAACATGTTAGGGAGTGAAACGTGACCGAGTGGACCCGCGAAGCGATGGCCGCGCGCCTGGTGCGCTACGCAGATCTCGTGCCTTGTCGCACCGCCTTCATCGACACCCGCACGCCCGGGTCGACCGAGAAGGAGAATTTCACGATCATCGGCCCCGGCGTGTCCGAGAGTGCCGACCAGTTCGTCCACATCACCGAGCCGCACGGCTTCAACATCGGCGCCGCGCGCCAGCCCGAGGGCTGCGTCAACTCGCAGCACAGCCATGAGACGGCGGAGGTTTTCGTCGTCCATTCCGGCCATTGGCGGCTGATCTTCGGTCCCAATCGTGAAGACGGCACGCTCGATATCGGGCCGGGCGACGTGGCTTCGGTGCCGATCCATATGTTCCGCGGGTTCGAGAAGATCGACGAGGGGACCGGCTTCCTCTGGGTGGTGCTGGGGCAGGACGATCCCGGCAAGGTCACCTGGGCGCCGGCGGTTTTCGAATCCGCCGCCGAATTCGGCCTCAAACTGGCCAAAGGCGGCACGCTGATCGATACCAGCGAGGGCGACTATCGGCTGCGCGACGTCGAGCTCGAAACGCCGCTCGGCGAGGACGAGCTGGCGGCGTTGCGCACCCCGCCGCTGGAGAAGCTGGCCGAGTGCGTCGTTCGGCTTGACGATGTGCGGGCCAATCCTGAATCGCCACTGGCGGGGCCCGGCGTCGAGGAGGCCGGGCTGATCGTGCCGCGCGCCACCGCCGACGGCTTCGCGCCCGGCCCGATCAGCGGCTGGTGGCCGCACGGCTTCAATCTGCGGCTGCTGACCTTGCAGTCCGGCGCTTACATCCCGACCCACAGCCGCCGTGAAACTGAGGTGATCTTCGTTCATTCGGGGACGCTGGAAGTGAGCTGGAACGGCGGCGATCTCGTCATGGGCGCGGGGGACACGCTGACCGTGCCGATCGGGCTTGCCCATGCGCTGCGCAACACCGCCTCGGTGCCGTGCATTGCTTATGTCGTGCGCGGCGGCGAAGATCCTGCGCGCCCGCTGTTCGAGGGGTGACCTGCGTCGGACCCGACGTTTCGGCCTTCCCCGTCACCCCGGCCTTGAGCCGGGGTCCGTCGTGCCGCTAACTCTGCGGCAAGAACTTCTTGCTCCGCGCCTGCCTCCCGATGGACTCCGGCTCAAGGCCGCGGTGACGGAAGTAAATGTTGATTAGAGCGTCGCGCCAGCAGCAGCGCCTGTCGTCATACGGAGGAGAACACGGCGGCGCGGGGTTCCGCGCCGCCGTCCCAGGTCAGGCGGGCTGGCGGATCCGGTCGTAGCGGATCGCGGCGGCTTTCTGGTGCCCCTCCAGGCCCTCGCTGCCGCTCTGGCGGATCGCTGGCGGCGCGACTGCGGCGATCGCTTTGTCCTCGAGCCACTGGTGCGTCGCGATCTTCACGTAAGAGCCGACCCACAGGCCGCCGGTATAACGCCCCGCACCCATTGTCGGCAGCGTATGATTGGTGCCGACATTCTTGTCTGAATAGACCACGCTGGCGTTCTCGCCGATGAACAGCGAGCCGTAATTGCGCAGCTTGGCGGCCATGCCATGCGGATCGCGGGTGTGAACCTGGAGATGCTCCGCCGCGACATGATCCGAATAAGCGATCATCGCCGCTTCGTTCGCGCAAAGCACGACTTCGCCGTAATTCGCCCAGCTCTCCGCCGCGATCTTGGCGGTGGCCAGCGTCTGGAGCTGGCGCTCGACCTCGCGCACGGTCGCTTCGGCAAGCGCGCGATCGGTGGTGATGAGGCCGACGCGGGTCCGCACGTCATGCTCGGCTTGTCCGAGCAGATCGCATGCGATCAGCTCGGGATCGCCGCTTGCGTCGGCAAGGATGAAGATCTCCGACGGGCCGGCGAGCTGGTCGATGCCGACCGGGCCGAACACCTGGCGCTTCGCCTCGTTCACGAAGGCGTTGCCCGGCCCCATGATCTTGTTGACCTGCGGCACGCTCTCGGTGCCATAGGCCATTGCCGCAATCGCCTGTGCGCCGCCGATGCGGAAGATGCGATCGGCGCCCGAAAGGTGACAGCCGGCGATCATCGCCTGGTGCGCATTGGGCGGCAGGCAGGCGACGACCTCGCCGCACCCTGCGACCTTGCCCGGCACGATCGTCATGATTGGTGCCGAGAGCAGCGGAAAGCGGCCGCCCGGCACATAGGCGCCGACGCGGTCGATCGGGATGACGCGATGACCGAGATGCAGCCCGGGGATCGGCTCGACCTCCAGCGGAAGGATCGTGCCGAGCTGCGCTTCGGCGAAGCGGCGTACATTGTCGATCGCGAACTCGGTATCGGCACGGGTCTGCGGGTCGAGCGCGTCGAGCGCCGCCGCGCGCTCGGCCGCGGAGACTTCGAAACGATCGAGATCGGCCTTGTCGAATTCGGCGCTGTAGCGGCGCACCGCGGCGTCGCCTTCTGTGCGTACATCGGCGAGAATCCGCGCGACCAGCCCGGCGACATCGCCGCTATCGGTGATCTGATCGCGCGCGGGCGCCTTGATATAGCTTGCGATGTCGGAAAATCCCTGCGGTGCGTCGGTCATGGCATAAGCTCCCCTTGATCGGTCTGGATGGGTCGAACGGGCGACGGCGGGCAGCCTTATTGCATCCGAATGCAATTGTCACGCCGCAAAGCGGGCGAGGGAAGGAGCGGGGGCCCTCGTGCATCGATCGTCCTAGACCGCGCATCCGCGTGCAGTTACGAATGGCTCATGCCCAAGCCACGATCGACCAAGAAGCTGAAGTCCGCCGCAATGGAGGAGGGGCGTCGGCCGACCTCCTATGACGTGGCGCGCATCGCCGGGGTTTCGCAGTCGGCGGTGTCGCGCTGCTTCGCCCCCAATGCTTCGATCGCGCCGGCCAAGCGCAAGCTGATCCTCAAGGTCGCGGCGGAGATCGGGTATAAGCCCAACGCCCTCGCCCAGGCGCTGATCTCGCGGCGGACCAATATCGTCGCGGTGATCATCTCGGCGCGCACCAATTTCTACTATCCCGAAGTGCTGGCCGAACTCGGCGCGCGATTGAGCGAGAAGGACTTCCGCGTCCTGCTGTTCGCGCTCTCGCAGGAAAGCGAGGTCGACGGGGTGCTCGATCAGATCTGGCGTCATTCGGTCGACGGGGTGATCTCGGCAGCGCGCCTGTCTCCCGCGCAGGTGCTGCAATTCACCGAACATCGCGTACCGGTCGTGCTTTACAACCGCGTCGCGACAGGGGCGGCATCGGTACGATGCGACTCGGTGGAAGGAGAGCGGGAAATCGTCGGGCGCCTGCTCGCGGCGGGACATCGGCGCTTCAGCCTGATTTCCGGGCCGGCCGACAATTATGTCGCCGAGGAGCGGCGCAGCGCCGCGCTGGCCGCGCTGGCGCAGGCAGGAGTGGCCGAAGTTCCCGAGGTGCGCGGCGACTTCACCTATGAAAGCGGCCGGCAGGCGATGCGCGAGCTGAGCGCCCGATCGCAGGGGCAGGACGCGATCGTCGTCGTCAACGATATGATGGCGATCGGCGCGATGGACGCGGCGCGAATCGATCTCGGCCTTTCGGTGCCGCGGGACCTTTCGATCGTCGGTTTCGACGGGTCGGGTGCGTCGCGGCTCGGTGCATACGACCTCACAACCGTCACCCAGCCGGTACATTCCATGGCCGAGGCGGCGGTGGAGATCTTAATAAAGCGGATAGCGGATTTCTCGGCTCCCCCCGAACAGAGATTGTTCAGCGGCAATATCAGCGAAGGTACAAGCGCCAGGATTGCGTAAAGCGCCTAGCAACATCAATCGGATGAACTTTCGCAATCCGCGAAATTAACTGGCATACCGATCGTTTTCCTTCGCCGACGCCCCTTTCGAAATCGATATTCTGCCGCAAATCTGGCTGGTTTATTACTGAATAACCTTACCAATCCTGCCGGCATAATTAGTGATTTCGAATGCAAAAATTCGTGGACAGCGCGGCATAGCGTCGATACGTTCCTCGGCATAAAGGGCAGTTGGGGATAAGAGGATGCGCACGCATTTCGTGAGGGGGGTTTCATTCATCGCGCTGGCTTTTGCGGCGACGTCCGCGATGGCGCAGGAGGCCGGCGTCGCGCCGAGCACGCCGGGGGAGGGCGCAAGCGCCGCGGGCGATATCGTCGTCACCGCACAGCGTCGCAGCGAGCGTCTGCTCGACGTGCCGGTGGCGGTGACCGCGCTTTCCGGCGACGCGCTCCAGAAGTTGGGCGCGCAGAATGTCTCCAAGGTCGAATTGCTGACTCCGGGCTTCACCTGGGGGTCGCAGGGGTCGGATTCCTTCCCGGCGATCCGGGGGGTGCGCACCAGCCTGGTCAGCGCGCAGACCGATCCGGTGATCGGCTTCTATCTCGACGGCATCTATCAAAGCCGCACCCAGCAGCAGAGCATACCGCTGTTCGACGTCGCACGCGTCGAGGTGCTGCGCGGGCCGCAGGGCACGCTCTATGGCCGTAACACGTTCGGCGGCAATATCAGCGTCGTCACCGCCGAGCCAACCAGCGAATTGGGCGCCGGGATCAATCTCGAGAAAGGCAATTACAATTCGGCGCGCGTCGACGGTTTCGTCAACATCCCGGTCACCGAGACGCTGCAATTGCGCGTCGCCGGGGTGTTCCAGCGCCACGACGGTTATGTGAAGTCGACCACGCCGGGCATCGTGCTCAACGATCTCGACGAAAATGCGCAGCGCGTCTCGCTCAAATGGCGCCCGACCAGTGCGCTCGAAATAAGCCTTCACGCCGGCGCGTGGCGGCGGAACGATGCAGGGGCAGGATCTTACGGCTACAAGACCGCGGGTACGCTCATCAACCCCGCGACCGGCTATCAGTCGATCAACGGCGCGGGGCTGGCGGTGAACCCCTCCGTGCCCAATGGCAGCCCGAATGTCGCGGGCCGCGACGTCGGCGTGCCAGTGACCGGCGGCGCCTGGACCAACGACTGGGATTATCAGCCGTTCGAGCGCGTCGCGGAAGATTATGTCTCGGGCCAGATTTCCTATGATTTCGGCCCCGCGACGATCCGCTCGATCACCGGCTACACCCACTTCCGCGCGCATCGCAGCGCCGACAACGACCAGTCGAGCAAGATATTCGAGGCTTATGGCTATGGCTCAGGGGTCCAGGAGCCCAATACCCGCTCGAAGGCCTTCTCGCAGGAAGTGCAGATCGCCTCGAATAGCCGCAGCCCGCTCGAATGGATCGTCGGCGCTTATTATTTGAACGACAAGATCTTCGAGACCTATCAACAGAAGATCACCGCGCCGAACGCCACCACCAAAGGCTTCAAGGCGGATTCGGATATCCGCATCGAGGCGCTCGCCTTCTACGGCCAGGCGACCTATTCGCTGATCCCCGACAAGCTCAAGCTGATCGGCGGCATCCGCTATTCCTACGAGAAGAAGAGTTTTGTCTTCTCCGATTACGCCGATGCGCCGCCCGGCACCTATGATTTCAAGGTGCCCTATGTCGTGACCCGTGGCGCCCCCTCGTTCAACAGCTGGACCTGGCGCGCGGGTCTCCAATATACGATCGATCATAATAGCATGGTCTATGCCACCGCATCGACCGGCTTCGCCTCGGGCGGGGTGAACGACAGCGGCGGCAACCCGCTGATCCCGCAATCCTATGCGCCGCAAAAGGTCAATGCCTATGAGGCCGGCATCAAGAGCCGCATCCTCGGCGGGATGGGGCAGGTCGAAGCGTCGTTCTTCTACAACAAGTTCAGCGATCTGCAGATCAATATCTATACGCCGCTGGTGTCCTATTTCGGTTCCGCCGGCAAAGCGCGCAGCTATGGCGGCGAACTGGCGCTGCGGCTGAACCCGGTCGAGGCGCTGCACATCGACGCCAGCGTCGCGGTGATGGACGCGAAATACACGACCTATATCAGCGGCAACAACTTTTACGGATTGTCCGACGGCACCGATCCGATCTCGCTCAACCTCGCCGGCAACCGCATCCCGCAATCGCCCACCTTCAAGTCGACGCTGATGGTGTCCTACGACATCGATCTCGGCTCGGCGGGCAAATTGTCGCCGACCGGATCGTGGCTGCATTCGAGCAGCTATTACACGACGGACCGCAACACGGTGCTCGATCGCCAGGGCCGCTATGACAAATTCGATGCGTCGTTGCGGTGGAGCAGCGCCGATGGCCGCACCTATATCGAGGCCTATGGCGACAATCTGACCAATCAGGAGATATTGCTCAGCGGCGTGATCGGGCGTCGCCAGCGCATCCAGGTGTCTTATGCGGCGCCGCGCACTTACGGCATTCGCGTCGGGACGAAATTCTGACGGGTGCCGTTATCGCATCGGGGCGGTGATTCCCTCTCGTGTCCCCGCGAAGGCGGGGACCCAGACTGGGCTACCGCCTTCGCGGGCGCACGAGAAGGGTTCGGTGTGATCCCGGTTAAAGGCACGATGCTGCCGGGACGCCGATACGAACAGTAAGAGGAGAGGGGCCGGGAAACTGCGCCCCTTTCTCACGCGCTAGACGCGGTGATGTCAGCGCTCTCGACGATCCGGCCGAGCGCGAACAGCAATTGCTCCTCGCCGGCCGGCACGAGCAGTTCCACCCCGATCGGCCTGGCGGCGCCCCGGACCGGTATGCTCATTGCCGGCCATCCCGTGCGCGCGGCCAGTTCGGGCGCCCAGCCGACCTTGGGATTGTCCAGCCCGCGGGGGATCACCCGCATCGTCGGATAAAGCAATGCGTCGAGACGCAGCCGGGCGAGCGCCTCGGTGAGAACAATGGTCAATCGGCGATGCTGGTCGAGGATGACGGCGGTCGCCGCGCGATCATAGGCGAGCCGCGCGGTGATCGCGTCGCGATGGTCGGGCAGAAAGCGGCCGCTCGCCAGCAGTGCGGCAAGATTGGCCGGCGCGGTGCCGGCGATGAAGTTGCGCGCAAGATAGGCGTCGAATGCCGCGGCGAATTCGGCATCGACGATATGCGGTCCGTCGAGAAGCGCCTCGAGTTCGGCGATTTCGACCGGGTCGATCACCGCGACCCCTGCCTCCTTCAGCCTGCGCGCCGCTTGCTCGCAGGCAGCGATGATGGCCGGGTCGGCGCCGAATGCCTGGCGCAGCATGCCGATGCGCATCGGCCGCGCGCCTCGCTGCGCGATCGTGCCGCCCATGATGCGATAGAGCAGCGCCGCGTCCGCCACGGAGCGCGTGATCGGGCCGATCGTGTCGGTCGACGGCGCGAGCGGCGCTACCCCGGCGAGCGACAACACGCCATGCGCGGGGCGCAGCCCGACCAGCCCGTTGCACGCGGCGGGGATGCGGATCGACCCGCCGGTGTCGGTGCCGATCGCCGCCATCGCATAGCCGCGCGCCACCGCCACCGCGGATCCGCCGCTCGACCCGCCCGCGGTCGATCCCGGCGCCAGCGGGCAGATTACATCTCCCCCCAGCGAACTGCGCGACCGGACCTCGAAGGAGAATTCGGACAGGTTGGTCTTGCCGATGATGATTGCGCCGGCGGCTTGCAGACGCTCGACCACCGGGGCGCTGGCGCGCGGAGTCGCCAATGCCAGTGCCAGACAGCCGGAGGTCGTGGCCATGCCGGCAAGATCGATATTGTCCTTGATTGCCAGCACAATGCCATGCAGCGGCGCGAACGTTTCGCCGCGACCGGCGCTGTCATCCGCGCGGCGCGCCGCATCGCGGGCATCAGGCGCGAGCGAGAGGATCGCCTTCCATTGGTGGTCTTCGGCCGCGATCCGCGCCAGGCATGCGTCGAGCGCCGCCTCGGCCGAGCGCTTGCCGGCCGCCATATCCGCCGCCAGCTGCTCCAGCGACGGGGCCGCCTCAGCCACCGGCGCGATGTGCCTTGGCGGCGAGATCGGCGGCACCTTGCAGCAGGAAGCTGTGATCCGATCCGACCAGGAACAGATTCGCGCCGCGCTGACGCCAATGGCCGATATCGTCGACCCGGCTGAGGAACATGCCGACCGACCGGCCGTTGGCGCGCCCCGTCGCGCAGACGCGCTCTACCGCGGCGATGACGCGCGGGTCGTCCTGACTGGCGGCGCCATAGCCGACTGTGAGGTCGACTCGGCCGACGAACAGGCAATCCACGCCGTCCACCTGCGCGATCGCCTCGATCTGCTCGACCGCTTCCGGATCCTCGATCTGCGCGATCGTCACCGTTTCGCGATTGCTGATCGCGATATGGTCGAGCATCGCCCGGTTGGTGTAAGCGGCGGCGCGGGGAGAGCCGGCATAACCACGTCCGCCCGCGCCGAAGCGACACGCGCGCGCAAAAGCTTCCGCCTGTTGCGCGTTGCGGATATGCGGCGCGACGACCCCGGTTGCACCGCAATCGAGCGCGTTGAGCACCTGTTCGGGGGCAGCGACGGGCAAGCGGACGAGTGCCGGCATCGCCTCGGCCCGCGCCATCGCGACGCAGCCGTCGATCGCGAGTCGATCGAACGGCGCATGCTCGGCATCGAGGCACAGACAATCGAGCCCCGTGAGCGACAACACCTCGGCGACGATCGGTGACGGCGTCTTGACGAATGTGCCGATAAGCATGTCGCCGCGCACGAGCCGCTCGCGGAACGACGCCTGGGCGTCCGGCATATGCTCGACACCGCTATCGTTCATATGCGCTGCTCCGGTGATGAATTCGCATTCAAAGCTACTCGCCACAAATGCCGGCGTCAATGCGCGCGTTCAGCGATGGCGCGAAATTTTCCTCATGACAACCGCGCGTCGAATCGATATTGCATTCGAATTCATTCAGGAGGCGGCAATGCACTATTTGAAGCGCGGGGCAGCGGCGGAAGTTCGCGCCGAGGCCGACCGCAAGGTCCGTGACATCGTGGAACAGACGCTTGCCGACATTGCGGCGCGGGGCGATGCCGCGGTGCGCGACCTCTCGATCAAATTCGACGGCTGGGATCGCGACAGCTACGCGCTGACCGATCGCGAGAAGCAGGATTGTCTCGACCAATTGTCCGGCCAGGATCTGAAGGACATCGAATTCGCCCAGCAGCAGGTGCGCAATTTCGCGCAGATCCAGCGCGACAGCATCAAGGACGTCGAAGTCGAAACGCTGCCGGGGGTCGTGCTGGGGCATAAGAACATCCCGGTCAATGCCGCCGGCTGCTACGTGCCGGGCGGAAAATATCCTTTGCTCGCCTCGGCGCATATGTCGGTCATCACCGCCAAGGTGGCGGGGGTGCCGCGGGTCATCACCTGCGCGCCGCCGTTTCAGGGCAAGCCGGCGCCGGCGATCGTCGCGGCGCAGATGATGGCGGGCGCCGACGAGATCTACGCGCTGGGCGGTATTCAGGCGATCGGCGCGATGGCGTTGGGCACCGAGAGCATTCGCCCGGTCGACATGCTGGTCGGCCCCGGCAATGCGTTCGTCGCCGAGGCCAAGCGCCAGCTCTACGGCCGGGTCGGGATCGATCTGTTCGCGGGGCCGACCGAAACCCTGGTGATCGCGGACGAGATCGGCTGCGATGCGGAATTGGCCGCGACCGATTTGTTGGGGCAGGCCGAACATGGGCCGGACAGCCCGGCGATCCTGCTGACGACCTCGGAGCGGCTCGCGCGCGAAACGATGCTCGAAATCAACCGCTTGCTGGAAATTCTTCCCACTGCGGAACATGCTCGCAAGGCATGGGAGAGCTATGGCGAGGTGATCGTGGCCGAGGACGATGCCGAAATGGCGCGCGTCGCCGACGAGATCGCGTCGGAACATGTCCAGGTGATGACCGCCGATCCCGACTATTTCCTCCGCAACATGACCAATTACGGCGCGCTGTTTCTCGGCGCGCGCACCAATGTATCGTTCGGTGACAAGGTGATCGGCACCAATCACACGTTGCCGACGCGGAAGGCGGCGCGCTACACGGGGGGCTTGTGGGTCGGCAAGTTCATCAAGACCTGCACCTATCAGCGCGTCATCAGCGACGAGGCCTCGGCGATGATCGGTGAATATTGCAGCCGTTTATGCGCGTTGGAGGGCTTCGCAGGGCACGGCGAGCAGGCCAATATCCGCGTCCGCCGCTATGGCGGCCGCGACGTGCCTTATGCGGGCAGGGCCGAGCCGTTGGCGGCCGCATAACATGCATCTCCCCAAAACCCCGTCCTTCCGGCTCGACGGCCGGCGCGCATTGGTGACCGGGGCGGGGCGGGGGATCGGTCTCGCCCTCTCCGCCGCCCTGGCCGATGCCGGCGCCGGGATCACGCTCGTTGCGCGCTCGGGCGGCGAAATCGAGGCTGGCGCCGAGGCGATCCGCCGCGCCGGCGGGAGCGCCGAAGCGGTCGTGCTCGACGTCAGCGACGGTGCGGCGGTACGGCGCTTTTTCGAGCAACGCGCGGCGTTCGACATCCTGGTCAACAATGCCGGCACCAACCGCCCGATGCCGATGCAGGACGTATCGGAAAGCGATTATGATGCGGTGCTCGGTCTCAATGTGAAGGCAGCGTTTTTTGTCGCGCAAGCCGCCGTGCGGCGGATGATCGACCAGCGAATTGCGGGCAGCCTGATTCATATCGGATCGCAGATGGGCCATGTCGGCGGGCAGCGGCGCTCGCTCTATTGCGCGTCCAAATGGGCGATCGAAGGGATGAGCAAAGCCTTCGCACTCGATCTTGCGCCGTTTGGCATCCGCTCGAACACGATCGCGCCGACCTTCATCGAGACGCCGTTGACCAAGCCTTTCTTCGAGGATGCGACCTTCAAGACGGCGGTGCTCGAGAAGATCAAGCTCGGCCGGCTCGGCACGGTCGAGGATCTGATGGGCGCGGTGTTGTTTTTGGCCTCCGACGCTGCTGGGCTGGTCACCGGAACCAGCCTGATCGTCGATGGCGGCTGGACTGCGGATTAGAAAATAGAATTTACATAAGATGTCTTATCGACTTTATCCGGCTTCGGCGCTGGATAGAATGACAGCGATCAAAAGGGCTTAGGCCGATATCCTAGTCCGTTGAAGGAATCGCGATCACAACCGTGAACGGCTGAGACGATGTGCGGCTGACAAACTCGATCTTGCCCCCTGCCCGGTGCGCGAGCGTCGAAGCGATCGAAAGACCCAGTCCACTTCCGGAGAGATGCTGATCACGCGGAAGCCGGAAAAAACGCTGGGTTGCGAGCGGCTGGTGCTCAACCGGGATACCTGGCCCCGTATCGCTGATCGAGATGACGTTGCGATCGGGTGCCCGTTTCAACTCTACCGTAACCTCACCCCCTGCGCCGCCATACCGCACGGCATTCTCGATCAGGTTGCTCACCATTTCTTCAAGCAATATCGCGGGCAACTTGACCGTAAAGCTCAGATCGGCCCGGAAATGGAGCTCTACTCCTGCCGCCGCCGCTCCGGGCGCGAGGCGCATGCAGAGATTTTGAATGACCGCGCGAGCGTCACAAAGGTTGGCGATCAGGCCATCCTCCTCCTGCTCGGCGCGGGCCAGCGCCAGCAATTGGGTCAGGAGCCGTTGCAGGCGCTCCGTGGCCTCGCGGATGTCGGCGATCGTCGCCATTTGCTGCGCGTCGTTCGTCGAGCGGCGCTGGAGCAATTCGACATGCGCGCGCAACGCCGCCAGCGGCGTCCGCAGCTGGTGGGAGGCATCGGCGGTAAAACGGCGCGATCGCTCCGTGGCCTGGCCGAGCTGACCGAGCAGATTGTTGAAGCCCAGGATAAGACCGGACAATTCGGGTGTAACATCGGCCGTCGTCAGCGGCGTGAAATCGATCTTGTCCGGGTCCCTCGCCGCGATCTGCGACTGGACGGCCGCGACGGGGCGCAATCCCCAGCGAATGGCGGGCCGAAGCAGGAAAATCGCGAAGCCGACGAGCGTGGCTTCGAGCAGCGCCAGCCCGAGCAGCATCGAACGAGCGAGCGCGCCGCGTTCGTCCAATGTTTCCGCGACCTGCACGACGACGGGATCGCGCAATTGCGGCAGCTGGCGGACCTCGGTGACGACCCTGACGCGCTGATCCAGATAGTCGTCATAACGGAACCCGGTGCTCCCGTTCGACGCACCGGTTCCAACCGGATTGGGGAAATCCCGATATCCGGTGAGAAAGCGGCTGCCGTGATGCACGCTATAATAGACGTTGTCGCGCGCATTGTCTTCCAGCATGCCGAATGCGCCGGGTGGCAGCTCGAGCGAGACCTGGCCTCGCTCCGCGCGGATCGTGTCGGTGATGGACCTGACGGACGCGGCCAGCATCCTGTCGGACATTCGCTCGGCGACATCTTCGATGAACCATGCCCCGCCGACGCCGAGCAGAATCGCCAACAGCGTCAGCGACCCCCCGACGACGACGAGCTGGCGGCGGGTCAGCGACCAATGGCTCGTGTTCAATATGGTGCTCAAGGCCCGAGCATATAGCCCAGGCCACGCAGGTTGCGGATGGTCGGTCCATCGGGCGCGAGTTTCTTGCGCAGGCGCGTGACATAGACTTCCAGGGCGTTGGGGCCGACCTCGTCGTCGAACGAGAAGACCTGAGCGGCAAGCCGGTCCTTCGGCACGACCTTGCCGCTGTTGATGGCGAGATGGAGCAGCACCGCCCATTCGCGCCTCGGCAAATTCAAACGCCGGCCGCCGACATCCGCGGTTTGCGCGGTCGGATCGCAGATCAGCGTGCCGACGACGAGCTGGGGGTTGGCGTCGCCGGCGCCGCGGCGGATCAGCGCGCGGAGCCGCGCCAGCAGTTCCGTTCCGTCGAAGGGCTTGGAGAGATAATCGTCCGCTCCCTGATCGAGGCCGCGGACGCGATCGGCGATCGCGTCGCGTGCCGTCAATACCAGCACCGGTGCCACGCCCCCCTGCCGGCGGAAAGCGGACAGCAGGTCGAAGCCGGACATGTCCGGAAGGCCGATGTCGAGCACGACCGCGCCATAGGGTTCCAGTTGCAGAACCTCCAGCGCGGCTTCGCCCGAGCCGACCTGATCGACGGCATATCCCTCCGCCGAGAGCATGTTGGTCAGGGCTCTCGCGAGCGAGGCATCGTCTTCGACGACCAGAATGCGGGTCATGACGATTGCAGAGAGAACGAAAGGCTCACGAAAGGCAACTATTTTATATGGGCTCCAGACAAAGGAGAGGAAATGCAGGATCACCTGCCGCAGGTTCGTGCTCGATCACTTCTGGCGATCGCTATCCTGCTCGCGATCATCTTTGCCGGCGCCGCGATTGTGGTTGCGCAGACTCGCGACTTGCGCAGCATTGCAATGCGCGAGGGTGTGCTCGTCATTTACAGCGCGACCGACGAGAATGAAGCCTCCGATCTTTTGCGGGCCTTTTCCGCCCGTTATCCCTTCATCAAGGTCGACTATCGATCGCTTTCCGCGCGCGACGTCTACGACTGGTTTCGGCGCGAGGCGGACGGCGGCCGCAACGTCGCGGATGTCGTCATCAATTCGGCGATGGACCTGCAGATCAAGCTTGTGAACGACCGATATGCGCAGGCGTATCGATCGACCGAGAGCGACCATCTCCCGGATTGGGCGGTCTGGAAGGACCAGGCCTATGCGGTGAGCGCCGAGCCGATCGTCATGGGCTATAATCCAAGGCTGCTCACGCGCGACGCGGTGCCGACCTCGCATGATGAGCTCGCGACGATCCTGCATCGGACGCCCGCGCTGGCGGGCAGGATCGGATCCTATGATCCGGAACGCAGCCCTACCGGCTATCTGTATGTCAGCCAGGACATCCAAGTCGATAGCGACGCATGGGATCTCATCGCCGCCGTTGGCCGCGCCCGTCCGCAATTGTTCCAATCCAGCAAGGACATGATCGAGCAGGTGAGTTCGGCGAAGCTCTCGCTCGCCTATAATATCATCGGCTCCTATGCCTTCGAGCGCGCGGCGCGTGATCCCAATTTCAAGGTCGTCGTTCCGCGCGATTATGTCCTCATGATGTCCCGCGTGGCGCTGATCGCGCGCGAGGCCCCGCATCCGGCGAGCGCCAAGCTCTTTCTGGACTTCATGCTGTCGCGAGAGGGCCAGTCGCTGCTCGAAAAGCATCATATGAGCCCGGTGCGGCTCGACATGGCGCCTGAAAACAAGGTGCTCGCCGGCACCAATGTGCGGGAGGTCCGCGTCGGCCCCGCGCTGATGGCGGCGATCGACACAATGACCTTCGAGCGGTTCGTCCGGAAATGGCGCGAAGCCATTGGCGAAAGCGCGCCCGCCGACAACCAGATTTGAGAAATCCAGGAGGGGGATTTATGAAAGGTTACACTGCTTTGCTCGGCGGCACCGCCGTCGTGCTGCTCATGACTATGCCTGCGACTGCCCGGACGCCGCAGAATACGCCCCCGGTGACCGAGGGTGAAGCCGGCACGGAAGTGCCCGGCACGGTGGCTGACGACGGCGCGCACGGCGAGATCGTCGTCACCGGCTCGCGTATCCAGGGCACCTATAACTCCCCGACTCCGGTCACCTCCGTCTCCCAGTCGGACCTGCTCGCGGCCGCGCCGTCGACCCTCGCCGAAGGGCTGCGACAGTTACCGGCCCTCACGCCGACCGGCGGGCCGAGCCAGGGCGGTGGGACGGCCAATGGCGGCCAAAACTTCCTCAACCTTCGCGCGCTGGGCAACAGCCGCACCCTGACGCTGGTCGATGGCCGCCGGTTCGTCCCGTCCAATCCGACCAACCTGATCGACGTCAATCTGATCCCGCAGGGGCTGGTCGACCGCGTCGATGTCGTCACGGGGGGCGCGTCCGCCGCTTATGGCTCGGATGCCGTCGGTGGCGTCGTCAACTTCATCCTCAACAAGCGGTTCGTCGGGTTCAAGGCCGATCTGCAGCTCGGCATTTCGCAGCGTGGCGACAGTTCGGAGAGCAAGGCTGCACTCACCTATGGCGGCAGCTTTCTGGACAATCGCCTGCACATCGTTGCTGCCGGCGAATATTTCAAAAACGACGGCGTCCAGGGAAATGCCCGCGAATTTCGCCGTACAGCGCCGAACCAGCTGGCGAACCCCGCGGGCACCCCGCGGCTCGTCCGCGGCACCGATCTGCGCACGCCGTTCACCCCCGGCGGCCTCGTCGTCGTCGGACAGGGCGGGACCGCTGCCGCGAACAACCAGATATTGGGGATCACGTTCGGGCCGAACGGTTCGCCGATGCCTTATGATTATGGGACGATCGCCAGCGACATCGGCGTGACCAGCGGATCGCAAAATGGCGGCGACGGCTTCCGCGTCTCGACCGGCCAGGAAATTCTCCGTCCGCTCGAACGCAAAACATTGTTCGGGCATCTCGAATTCGAGGTGACCGACAATTTCCTGCTCTACGCGCAGGGTATATACGGCAAAACGGTCGCGGCGTTCCAGAGCAGCCCCACCACCGGCACGCTGACGATCCAGCGGACCAATCCCTATCTCGCGCAGGCGGCGCCGGCGCTCGTCGCGCAGATGACGACCCTCGGCGTCCCTCGCTTTCTGCTCAACCGCTTGACGCTCGAGCGCGGTCTCACCGTCCAGAACAACGAGAATGAAACAATGCGCGGGCTCTTCGGCGCGTCGGGCAGGATCGGCGGCGATTGGAACTGGGACGTCTCGTTCCAATATGGCCGCAACAACAACGTCAATCCCATGTTCAACAATCTGATCAGGGCGAACATGACGCGCGCCGTCAATGCCGTGTCGTCCGGTGGTCAGATCGTATGTGCCGATACGATCAGTGCCGATGCGACAGTGCTTGCGGCGGCCGCGGGGTGCCAGCCGTTCAACCCGTTCGGCCAGGGTGCGCCATCACAAGCCGCGCTCGACTATGTGTTCGGCACATCGACCTTCACCACGCGCGTCATCCAGAAGGCTGCCGATGCGAACCTGAGCGGCCGGATCGTCGATCTGCCGGCCGGGCCGCTTTCGATGGCGGTGGGCGCGGAGTGGCGGGAAATTTCCGCCCGCACCGTCGCAGACCCGCTGTCCAACGCGGGTGCCTATCGCCTGGTCAATCAGCAGGATTTCTATGGCAAATACAATATCAAGGAAGTCTATGCCGAACTTCAGATTCCCGTCCTGAAGGATTCGTTCCTCGGCCCCAGCTTCGATCTGAATGTCGCTGGTCGCCATACGCAATATTCGACCAGCGGCGGCGTGAACACATGGAAAGCCGGCGTGAACTGGCAGCAGCTGTTCGACAGCCTCCGGTTGCGCGGGACCCGTTCGCGCGACATCCGGGCACCCAACCTTTCCGAGCTTTTCGCGACGGGTCGCCAGAACAACATCACGATAGACGATTCGCTTCGCACGGGGCGGACCTATCTCTCCGTACCGAATCTCACCTTTGGTAATGCGAATTTGACGCCCGAGATCGCCGACACTTTGGTCGTCGGCCTGGTCTATCGACCGTCCTTCATCCCCAATCTCAGCCTCGCGGTCGATTATTACGACATCAAGATCAAGGATGCGATCGGCAATGTCGGCGGCGCCGACGCGAATGTCGAATGCAATCGCAGCGGCGGAACCTCGGCAAGTTGTGCCTTTATTACGCGCGATCTCGTCACGCAGGCCGTCATCCAGACTCGGACCTCGCCCCTTAACCTGACACGGCAGGAGACCAGCGGCATCGATGTCGAAGCCAGCTACCGCATTCCCTTGCCGGAGAGCGCCGGACGCCTGACGCTCCGGGGTATCGCCGGCTACGTGGACCGCAATATCACTTACTCGCCACTGGTGGCCGTACCCATCGACAATGCCGGGAACGGCACGGCGTCGCTCCCCAACTGGCGCGGCACGATGACGGTGAACTACGAGGTCGGTCCCTTCGCAGCGTTCAGCCAGGTGCGGTACATCGGCCCCATGACCTGGGACAAGACCCGCGTCCTCGGCGTCGATACCGATTTCAACCACATCAAGGCGCAGGCTTATGTCGATGCGCAGTTGAGCCTGCGTATCCCAGGGTTCGGGAAGGAGCAGGAAATCTATTTCAACATCCAGAATCTGCTCGACAAGGATCCGCCCTATGATCCGATCGTCGGCGGCGCGACGCCCCTTCCGACCGATCCCAACCTGTTCGATCAGGTCGGTCGCACGTTCCGTGTCGGCGTGCGGCTCATGTTCTGACCGCTCGTTCCCGTCATCCGACATCATCGCTTCATTAAGGACATCCTGATGGTGAGCTCAGTCGAGCGGCGCGAAAAGGTGAAGTCGATCTTCATCGTATCGAGCGGCAATTTCCTCGAAATGTATGATTTCATGGTGTTCGGCTATTATGCCAAAGCCATTGGCGAGACTTTCTTTCCGACGAGCAACGAGTTCGCCAGTCTCCTTCTGTCGCTCATGACCTTCGGCGCGGGCTTCCTCATGCGGCCGGTCGGCGCTGTCGTGCTGGGCGCGTATATCGACCGCCACGGGCGTCGGAAGGGATTGCTTCTGACGCTGGCCCTGATGGGGCTGGGCACCCTCTCGATCGCCTGTATGCCGGGCTATGCCCAGATCGGGCTGGTGGCGCCTTTCCTCGTCCTGATCGGCCGCCTGGTGCAGGGGCTGTCCGCAGGCGTCGAGGTGGGTGGCGTCTCGGTCTATCTGTCGGAAATCGCGACGAAGGGGAATCGGGGCTTCTATGTCTCATGGCAATCGGCCTCCCAGCAGATCGCGGTGGTCTTCGCCGCGCTGATCGGCCTGGTGCTCAACGCCATGCTGCCGATCGAGCAAATCAACGCATGGGGCTGGCGCATCCCGTTCTTCATCGGATCGGCGCTGATCCCCTTCCTCTTCATCATCCGACGCCTGCTCCAGGAAACCGCCGAATTTGAAGCGCAGAAGGTGCGCCCGACCGCATCGCAGGTGTTCGCGAGCGTCGGCCGGAACCTGCCGACCATCGTCCTTGGCGCGCTGATGGCGGTGATGACGACGGTCTTCTTCTACATGATCACCGCCTATACCCCGACCTATGGCAGCAGCGTCCTCGATCTATCGCCGACGAGTGCGATGTTGGTCACCTTATGTGTCGGCCTCAGCAACTTTGCGCTGCTGCCGATCATGGGGGCGCTGTCCGATCGGGTCGGCCGTCAGCCTCTGCTGATAACCTGCGCGCTTCTCGCGATCGTCTCGGGCTATCCGGCGCTGAGCTGGCTCGCCGCGCAGCCGAGCTTCGGCCGATTGCTCGCGGTCGAGTTGTGGCTCGCGCTTATCTACGCGGGCTATAACGGCGCGATGATCGTCTATCTGACCGAGGTCATGCCGCCCCGCGTGCGAACGGCCGGCTTCTCGCTGGCCTACAGCCTGGCCACCGCGATTTTCGGCGGGTTCACCCCGGCTCTCGCGACCTATCTGATCGCGGCAACCGACAATCCCGCGATGCCGGGGGCGTGGCTCTCCGCGGCGGCGACGATCAGTCTCCTCGCAACGCTCCTCCTCTCGCGTGGCGCGGCTAAGCGCGCCGCGGCTGGCATCGCCTAACCCTTCCCGCTCAGGAGTTGTCTATGAACCGGTCAGCCTTCTCGCGGCGTCTCGCCACCCAATCGATCATCGCGGCCGCAATGCTCGTTACGATGAGCGACGCCGCCGCGCAGCCGTTCCGCGCCGCGCCCGACAGAGCGACCTTCCAATGGCGCGGCCTTTCGAAGGAGCTGCGGAACAAGATGAGCGGGACGTTCGTGGTCGCATCCACCGGCGATCTGCTGTTCCAGGAGCCCGCGGATCAGCGGATCAGCCCGGAAATCAAGGAAGTGCTGAGGTCGGCCGATACCACGATCGGCAATCTGGAGGGCTTTCTCGTCGATCGACGGGAATGGGCCGGCGTCAATGGCTATGGCAATAACTGGGCGCCCAAGGAGCTGGCGCAATCGCTTGCCGATCTCGGTTTCGATATCGTCGCGCCGGGCGAGGCCGATGGCGGCGAGGCGGCGCAGGTTTCGACGATCAAATGGCTCGACGCGGTCGGGATCAAGCGGCCCGGCTACGGCCCCAACCTCTCGATTGCGCGTCAGCCGGTGTTCCAGGAATTGCCGCAGGGGCGCGTCGCCGCGATCGCGGCCTTCCCGGTTGGCGCGGTCGCCGATGGTCCGATCGCGCGCAACAAGAACGGCAATGACGTCGGCGAAGTGCCGGGCATGAACCCGCTTCGCCTCACCGTCTGGAACGTGGTCACCGCCGAACAGCTCGAGCAGCTCCGCGCCATTCGCCAGTCGATTCTAGACCGCCGCAACGAGCCCGATGTCGCGCGCCCGACAGGATTGCCGCACGACGAGCCCGGCAAGCTCGAGTTTCTCGGCAAGAATTATATGGTCGGCGAGAAGCCGGGCGCCTTCCATTATGAGATGAACCCCGCCGATGTTCAGTCGCAACTGCTGGCCGTCCGCAACGCCAAGGAATATTCGGATTTCGTGATGTTCACGATGCATGTGCACGAAAACCGATACGCCTATCAGGCTTATTCGCAGGATCATTACCCGCCCGACTATCTCGTTGATCTGGTGCATCAGCTCGTCGACAACGGGATGGATATGTACGTGGGGCACGGAAATCATACCATGCAGGGCATCGAAATCTACAAAGGGCGGCCGATTTTCTACAATCACGGCAATTTCTCGGTGCAGCGCTTCGGCAGCGACGATTCTCCGCCCAACGCGCTTAATCTGACCAATATCGAGGCGATCGAACTGGGCAACGACTGGCTTCAGCAGGAGATCAATCTGACGGCATATGTCGCGAAGACCAAATATGTGGATGGAAAGCTGGTCGAGATCAGAATCTATCCGGTGGATCTGGGGGCGGATGCGTCCAGGACGCCCTGGTCCCGATCAAGCATTCCTCAAACGCCGTCGCCGGCGATGGCCAGAAAGATACTGACCAACCTTCAAAAATATTCCGAGCCGTTCGGGACGAAAATCTCTATCGAGAATGGCATCGGCGTCATTCGCGTCTCGCCCGATGCAACCGTTCCTGTCGGCGGCGATCTGAAAATTCCCGGGCGCGGACCGCAATCGACCGGGCCGGCGAGGATGTTTTGATCCGTCAATCTGATGCGCGTTGGGCTTGAACGCACCAGCAATTGACCGGAATCAATCGTGCGCGTGATAAATCACCTTGCATCGAGGGGGGACGGCATCTCCGCCCATAAGCATGCACGCCAGATGCTTTCGCGCGGACCCGATCTTCCCTATGCCCTCGGGATGAACAGCGCTCTTCCGCCTGCGGTCAATCAGCGCCCGACGATCCGCGACGTGTCGAGGATCGCCGGCGTGTCGATCAAGACCGTGTCGCGCGTCATCAACGATCAGCAATATGTCAGCGCGGAAAAGCGCAAGCGGGTGTTGGAGGTGATGGCCGAGATCGGCTTCCAACCGAGCGACGCCGCGCGCGCGCTAAAGGGTCGGCGATCGCATCAGGTCGCGCTGATCTGCGATAACCCCAATCCGTGGTACGTCTACGAGATCCAGGCCGGGGTGCGCGAGCGGTGCGCCGCGGCGCATGTGCGGATGATCGCCCAGCCCTATGATCGGTCCTCGCCCACGCTGCTCGACGATATCGTCGCGCTGATCGATCAGGCGCATCCCGACGGGTTGATCCTCGCCCCGCCCGCCTGCGACGACCGGCGGGTGATCGACGAGCTGGAGCGGCGCTCGATTCCGTTCGTGCGGTTGCAGCCCGGCGGGCCGCTGCAATCCGCGCGCGCCGTCCTGATGGACAATGAGCGGGCGGCGTTCGACATGACGTCCTATCTGCTGTCGCTCGGCCATCACCGCATCGGCTTCATCGTCGGCGATCGCGGCTATGCCGCGTCGGGGCAAAGGCTGGCGGGGCATGTCCGGGCGCTTTCCAGCGCCGGCGTCGATGTCGATCTCGATTATGTGCGGCAGGGCCAGTTCGATTTCGACTCCGGGCGCGCCGCGGCTGACGCGCTGCTCGACCTCCCTGCCCCGCCCACCGCGATCGTCGCGTCGAGCGACGATCTCGCCGCGGGGGTGCTGGCCGCCGCGCATCGCCGGGGCATTGCGGTGCCCGAAAGGCTGTCGGTCACTGGTTTCGACGATGCCCCGCTCGCGCAGGCGGTGTGGCCGGCGCTGACCACGGTGCGCCAGCCGGTCCGTGCGATGGCCGCCGCCGCCGCGGACCAATTGCTCGACCCCGCCGCCGAAGGGGAACGACGCCTCGGCCACGAGATCGTCGTCAGGGAATCGACCGCACCCCCCGCCGCTTGACCATCGCGGCTTTCTCTGTGACATCGTTGTCCTATACGGCGGGGGAGCGGAGAGGATCGTGACGCAGCGGATCGGCATCCGACAATGGCTTATCGTCGGGCTGGCGTTCATCGCCATCATGCTCAATTATGTCGATCGGCAGATCATCGCGCTGCTCAAGCCCCTGCTTGAACAGGAGTTCGGCTGGTCCAATCGCGATTACAGCCATATGGCGTCGGCGTTCCAGTTCAGTGCCGCGGTGGCGTTCCTCGGCACCGGCTGGTTCATCGACCGCATTGGATTGCGCCGCGGTTTCGCGATCGGGGTGGGCGCGTGGAGCATCGCCGGGATGGCGCATGCCTTCGTCACCACGGTCGGCGGGTTCGTCGCCGCGCGCGCCGCGCTCGGCGTCGCCGAGTCGATCGGCACCCCGGCGCAGGTGAAGACCGCCGCGACCTATTTCCCGCCCGAGAAACGGTCGCTGATGCTGGGCATCGGCAATATGGCGGCGAATTTCGGCGCGGTCGTCGCGCCGCTTTCGATCCCTCCGCTGGCGCTATGGCTGGGGTGGCGCGCTGCGTTCCTGATCGCGGGTGGACTCGGGTTGGTATGGGTGGTCGCGTGGCTTGCGGTGACGCCGCGGACCGCGCCCGCTGCTACCGATATCCCGGCGCAACGCGTGCCCTGGGCATCACTGCTCCGCGACCGTCGGCAATGGGCGATCATCGCGGCGAAGGCATTTTCCGACCAATGCTGGTGGTTCCTGCTGTTCTTCATGCCCGATCTTTTCCACCGCGTGTTCGGGCTGTCGCAGGGCGAGCTCGGCGTGCCGATCGCATGGGTCTATACGCTCGCCGCGCTGGGATCGCTGAGCGGCGGCATCCTGCCGACCTGGCTGCTGTCGCGCGGGGTCGAGATGAACCGCGCGCGCAAGGGATCGATGCTGCTCTATGCTTTGCTGATCCTGCCGGTGGCGCTGGTTCTCCACGTCGACGATGCCTGGGCCGCCGCGGCGCTGCTCGGCCTCGGGCTCTTTGCGCATCAGGGGTTCTCGACCAATGTGTTCGGGATGACCGCGGATATCTTCCCGGCGCGGATGATCGGCACCGCGATCGGCATCGGCGCCTTCGCCGGCAATCTTTCGGGCATGGCGATGATCGAGGCCGCCGGCTTCTCGCTCGAACGCGGCTATGGCTATGCGCCGCTGCTCTATGTTTGCGCAGGGTCCTATCTCGTCGGGCTGCTGCTCATCCAGCTTCTGGTGCCGAAGCTCGAACTCGCCGAGCCGGATGCGGCCCGCCCGGTTTTTGCCGGGCATTGATCGTCGCCCGATGAAACGGCCCTCCCCGCAGGTGCGCGGGAAGGGCCAATATGATACATCGCGAAGCGATCAGAAGTTCACGCGAGCGGTAACCCCGTAATAGCGATCGGCATCGCGCGGGATCTGATAGCGATACGACCCCGAGGGGCCGCCATTCTGGATCGCCGCGGCGAAGCTCTGGTCGAACAGGTTGCGGACCTGGAAGGTCAGCCGATAGCGATCGTCGCGATCCCCTACCCCCGCCGAGAGATTGACCAGGGCATAGCCGTGGATCGTCCCCAACTGGCGCTGCACCGCATCGGGCGAGAAGAGCGCGAGCTGCTTCGACTGATAGCTTCCCTGCGCGCCAAGGAAGAGATCGACCGGCCCGCCGGTCCGCCAGCGATAATCGGCGCTGAGCGAGCCCTTCCACTTGGGCGCGAACGGCAGCGAGGTGCCCGCCGGAATCACCGCGCTGACCGGCGCGCCGGGTGCGCGGAAGAACTGGTCGACCTTGGCGTCGGTATAAGCCAGCCCGCCCGAGATCGAGAGATCGGTCGCCGGGCGCAATATCAGATCCGCCTCGATGCCGCGGGTTGAAACTTCGCCAGCATTGGTGAAGCGGGTGACCACCACCCCCGCGACGAGATCGGGGTTATTGGCCTGGAAATTGTAATATTTAGCGTAGAAGGCCGCGAGGTTGAGCACCAGCGCGCCACCCAGAAGATTGCTCTTCAGCCCGATCTCGTAGCTGTTCGAGGTTTCGGGTGCAATGACATTGGTGCCGGTCGCGGTGAGATTATAGAAAACGTTGAACGCCGGCCCCTTATAGCCGCGGGTATAGCCGCCATAGGCGACGACCTCCGGCGAGAGATCATATTGCAGCGTCGCCTTGCCCGACACATTGGTATTGGTCGCCTTGCCGGTGAAGATCGTCGCGGGGGCGCCGGTGCCGGTCGGCGTCGTCGGGAAGCTCGGCTGGATGCCGGGGCCGGCGAGCGTGGTGGTGCGGCTGTGGAACACATCGAGCTGGTCGCCCGTCCAGCGCAGCCCGCCGATGAAGCGGAAGCGGCTGGTGAAATTCGCCGTCGCTTGCCCGAACGCCGCGATATTTTTGAACACCGACCCGAAATCGGCGATGCCATAAGGCGTGGTCGTTGCCGGCGCGCCGGGCGTGCCGCACGGGATCAGCGTCGCCGGCGCCGCCGTGCCGCATGAAACGACCGAGCGCGAGAAGATCCGTTCGGACTCCGCGCGCGAATAATAGAGCCCGATGACATAGGAGAGGAATTGCTTCGACGGCGAGGTCAGCCGCAATTCCTGGCTGAAGGTGTTGCTGGTCTGCGGCCCGAAATCCTGCAGCTGCGGGAAGCCGACATAGGCCGCGGGCAGGAAATCGCCGTCGCGGATCTCGGTGTTCTTGTAATTGCGATAGGCGGTGATGCTGGTCACCGTCTGCGTGCCGAGCTCGGTATCGATCTGTGCCGAGACGCCCCACCCGGTTTCGCGGGTGCGGGTGACGTAATTCTGGTTGACCGCGCGTGTCCGGTCGCCGCGTGGCGTCGGCAATACCGCAAAGGCCGGGCTGGAGATCGCTGCGCCCGCGGCGTTGAGCGGGCCGGTGCCGATCAGCTCGGCGCAGCAATTGTCGTCGTTGCGGTGATAATCCGCGATCAGCGAAATCGTGGTCGATGCGCTCGGCATCCATTTGACCTGGCCGCGGAAACCGTAATGTTCATAGCCGTTGACGCGCCCGCCCGTCGCAAGGTTGCGGATATTGCCGTCATAATGGCCGTAGAAGCCGGTGACGCGGGTCAGCAATGTATCGCTGAGCGGCACGTTGAGCGCGCCGCGGACGCGCGCCTCATTGCCGTTGGAAAACCACTGGCCCTCGACATAGCCGCCGAAACCCGGCTTGGGCTGGACGGTCACGACGTTGATCACCCCCGCCGAGGCGTTCTTGCCGAACAACGTCCCCTGCGGGCCGCGCAGCACCTCGAGCCGCTCGATATCGACCAGATCGCCGAACGCCTCGCCGGAGCGCGCATAGACGACCCCATCCACCACGGCCGATACGGACGGTTCGCCGGCGATCGAGAAGGTAGTGGTGCCGACTCCGCGCAGGAACAGCGACTGATTGAGCGTCGTCCCCGATTTCTGGAAGTTCAGCGCCGGAACGAGCGTCGCCGCGCTTTCGATGCTCGGCTTGCCGGTGCTTTCCAGCATCGCCCCGCCGACGACCGAGACCGCGAGCGGCACGTCCTGCAACCGTTCGCTGCGCTTCTGCGCGGTGACAACGATATCACCAGAATTTGCCGCCAGCTCGGCAGGCGCGGGCGCGGTTTCGACCTGGGCATAGGCTGGAGCGGCGAGCGCGATGAACGCGCAGCTCGCCATCAGGCCGGCGCTCAAAAGGCGATGCTTGGACATACAGAACTCTCCCCTTCCCCAATTTCGGCGCGTGAAACGCTCTATCTAACAGCGACTTAGCTGTCGTTCGACCGGATTCGGCCGGGATGGACCGGCGCCGCGGATATCTTTTCCGGCTTTTCTTTAGACCAGATCGCTGCGATAAGACAACGGTGTCCTATCTCAAAACGCCAGATCGCTTTGCGTCGCTCGGTCAATCGGGCATCACCGTCAGCACGCTGGCGTGGGGAATGTGGCGGTTCGCCGGGGATGACGTCGCGCTCGCCCGGGCGCGGGTCGAGGCGGCGCTGGGCGCCGGCATCACGTTGCTCGATACCGCGGACATCTACGGCCCCGATAATGGCCAGCCGTTTGGCGCGGCCGAGGAATTGCTCGGCAAGGTGCTCCGCGAGGCCCCGGCACTGCGCGACCGCATGATCCTCGCCAGCAAGGGTGGCATCCGGCTCGGCGTGCCGTATGATTCGAGCCGCGCCTATCTTGCGCAGGCGATCGATGCGTCGCTCGCGCGGCTCGGGTGCGAGCGGATCGACCTTTATCAGATCCACCGCCCCGATCTGCTCGCGCATCCGCAAGAGGTGGCGCGCGCGCTCGACGACGCGCGGCAAGCCGGCAAGATCGTTGCGGTCGGCGTCTCCAATCACACGCCGGCGCAGGCCGCGGCGCTGGCCGCCTTCCTCCCCGTCCCGCTCGCCAGCCACCAGCCGGAATTCTCCCCGCTCGCCACCGCGCCTTTATTCAACGGGCTGCTCGATCAGGCGATGACCGAGCGGATGAGCGTGCTCGCCTGGTCCCCGCTCGGGGGCGGGCGGATCGCCGCGCCGCAGGACGATCGCGCCCGCGCGGTCGCCGCGCTGCTCGACGCCAAGGCCGAGGAGGCCGCGGTCGATCGCGCCGCTGCCGCCTATAGCTGGATCATGGCGCATCCCGCCGGGATCATCCCGATCGCCGGCACCCAGAATCCGTCCCGGATCGCAAAGCTGCCGGACGCCTATACGCCCCGCTGGACCCGCGCCCAATGGTACGCCGTCCTCGAGGCGAGCCTTGGAGAGAGACTGCCATGACGAACGGCCAGTGCGAAGTCAGTTGGTTCTCCGCACTCTGCGACGATGATTATGAATTTCTCGGCACGCCCGATGCGATGCTGCGATCGAGCTGGGAGCATTGTCGCGATATCGTCCTCCAGGCGGAGACCGGCGGATTCGACAATATCCTGCTCCCCTCGGGCTATGCGCTCGGCATCGACACCACCGCCTTCGCCGCCGCGATCGCGCCGATGCTCCGTCGCCTCCGCCTGCTGATGGCGGTCCGCATCGGCGAGAGCTGGCCGCCGCAGCTCGCGCGGCAGATCGCGACGATCGATCGCATCCTCGGCGGGCGGCTCACCGTCAACATCATCTCCTCCGATCTGCCCGGCGAGAAACTGGCATCGGCGCCGCGTTACGCGCGCACGCTCGAGGCGATGCGGATCCTGAAGACCTTGCTCAACGGCGAGCCGCTCGATCATCAGGGCGAATTCTGGCAGCTCAAGCTCGATCCCCCCGGGGTCAGGACCGTGTCGGGCAAATGCCCGCCGCTCTATTTCGGCGGGCTTTCCGAAGACGCGCGCGAGGCCGCGGCGCAGGGCTGCGACGTCTATCTGATGTGGCCCGACAAGAAGGAAGTCGTGCGCGGGATCATGGAGGACATGCGCGCGCGCGCGGCGAAGCACGGGCGCACCTTGTGCTTCGGCTATCGCGCACATGTCGTGGTGCGCGAGACCGAGGCGGAGGCGCGGAGCGCCGCCGACCGGCTGCTCTCCAAGCTCGATGCGGCGAGCGGCGAGGCGATCCGCAACAAGTCGCTCGATACCGCCTCGACCGGGGTCGCCGCGCAGACCGCGCTGCGCGAGGGCGCGACCGACGACGGCTATGCCGAGGAGAACCTCTGGACCGGGGTCGGGCGCGCGCGCTCCGGCTGCGGCGCGGCGATCGTCGGCGATGCCGATCAGGTGCTCGCCAAATTGCGCATGTATCAGGACATGGGGATCGAGGCCTTCATTCTCTCGGGCTATCCGCATATCGCCGAGGCGGATCTTTTCGCGCGCCACGTCCTGCCGCGGCTGCAGCACGCGCCGTTGACGCTGGACTGACAAGGCGCGCCGGGGAAAGGAAGCGATGGCCGAGGATAGTTCGCGACCGCCGGTCGGCGGCACCACCGTCGCCGGCGCGCTTGCCAGCGGCGCGAGCGACCTGCGCCTGCGCGCCGTCGACGGTGGCTTCGATCTGTCGATCGGCGCGGCGCTCGTGCTGCGCCACCGGCCGGACGATCCCGCGGTCTTCGTCGGCGAGGGCCGCGCCGACGTCGACATGTATCGCGGCAATTATTTCCTGTCCGACCGGCTCGATGCGCGCATTCCGCTGCGCCATGCGCTGATCGACGGGGCGACGGTCGCGCTGGCGGCGACGCCGGGCGGCGATCCGCTGCTCGCGATCACCGTGGAGGGCGGCGCGCTTGCCCTCACCGCGCTGGCCGATCGCCTCAACCGATTGTGGCTGCGCTGCGTCGCGCAGCCCGGCGAACGCCTGTGGGGCGGCGGCGAGCAATTGTCCTATTTCGACCTCGCGGGCCGGCGCTTCCCGCTATGGACCTCGGAGCCGGGCGTCGGTCGCGACAAATCGACTCTGCTGACCTTCCAGTGCGACCGCGACGGGCGCTCGGGCGGCGATTATTGGAACACCAATTATCCGCAGCCGACCTATGTCTCCTCGCGGCATTATGCGCTCCACCTCGATACCACCGCCTATGCCTGTTTCGATTTCCGCGATCCGGCGTTCCACGAGATCGAGGCATGGGAGATCCCTGCGCGGATCGAGCTGCTCGCGGCGGATCGCTTCGCCGAGCTGGCCGGGATCCTGTCGACGAGGTTCGGCCGCCAGCCGCCGCTGCCCGCCTGGGCTTATGAGGGCGCGATCCTCGGGCTCAAGCAAGGCATGGAAAGCTTCGCGCGGATGGAAGCGATCATCGCCGCCGGCGCGGTGGTGACCGGATTATGGTGCGAGGATTGGGTCGGGCTGCGCGAGACGAGCTTCGGCAAGCGCCTGTTCTGGGACTGGAAAGCCAATGACGCGCGTTATCCGGCATTGCGCGAGCGCATCGCGGCGCTGAACGCGCGCGGCATCCGCTTTCTCGGCTATGTCAATCCGTATCTCGCGGTGGACGGCGATCTCTATGTCGAGGCGGTCGATGCCGGGTTGCTCGCGCGCCGGCTCGATGCCGACGAGCCCTATATCGTCGATTTCGGCGAATTTGATTGCGGCATCGTCGATTTCACCAATCCCGCCGCGGCGAACTGGTTCGCCGAGCGCGTGATCGGGCGCGAGATGCTCGATATCGGCCTGTCGGGCTGGATGGCCGATTTCGGGGAATATCTCCCCACCGACATCCGCCTCCACGACGGCACCGACGGCATGCTCGCGCATAATGCCTGGCCGACGATCTGGGCCGAGGTCAACGCGCGCGCGATCGCCTCGCGCGGAAAGACCGGCGAGGCATTGTTCTTCATGCGCGCCGGCTACACCGATGTCGGCCGTTACTGCCCGTTGCTCTGGGCTGGCGACCAGAGCGTCGACTTCTCCCGCCATGACGGGATCGGCACAGTCATTCGCGCCGCGCTTTCTGCCGGTATGGTGGGGAACGCGTACCACCATAGCGATCTCGGCGGATACACCAGCCTGTATGGCAACGTCCGCACCCCCGAACTGCTGATGCGATGGAGCGAACTCTGCGCCTTCTCGCCGGTCATGCGCAGCCACGAGGGGAATAGGCCGGACGACAATCTGCAGATCGACGGCGATCCTGAAGTCCTCGCCCATTTCGCCGCGATGACCAGGGTCCATGCACGGTTGGCGCCCTATGTCGCCGCCTTGTGCGAGGAGGCGGTCGCGACCGGGCTGCCGTTGCAACGCCCGCTGTTCCTCGACTGGGAGGATGACGCCGATTGCTGGGGCATCGAGACGCAATATGGCTATGGCCGCGATCTGATCGTCGCCCCGGTGATCGAGGCGGGTGTGGACAGCCGCGCGGTCTATCTGCCCGCCGGCGCGACGTGGGTACACCTCTGGTCCGGCGATCGACATGCCGGCGGATCGACCGTCGAGACCCCTGCCCCCTTCGGCCGTCCGCCCGTGTTCTGGCGCGAAGGAAGCCGCCACGCCGAGCTTTTCTGCTCCCTGATGCACGGATAATCGACCGGCGCGCCCGCCTGTACACCCGGCCGGTTTCCTGATCTGATGGTCGTCGCGAGAGGGATGGCTAGATCGACAATGGGGGCTGGGGATTTGAACAGGGTAATCGCCGACAGCGCGCGCGGGGCCGCATTCGTAACGAGCGCGATCGTGCGGTTGATCGCGGCGATGCTGGTTTTCACGCTCGCCCCGATCCACGCCGCAACGGCGCAGGAATCGGACCGCGGGGTCTATCTGTTGAAGCCCGACGCGATTTTCGACGGCGCGACGACCGTGCTCCATCGCGGATGGGCGGTGCTGGTGCGCGGCAACCGGATCGAGGCGGTCGGCGCGACGGTTTCGCCGCCTGCCGACGCCAGGATCATCGATCTGCCCGGCACGACGCTGATGCCGGGGATGATCGAGGGGCATTCGCACCTTTTCCTGCACCCCTATAACGAAACGCCGTGGGATCAGCAGGTGCTGCACGAGGCGATCGCGCTGCGCACGGTGCGCGCCACCGTCGCGGCGCGGCGCACGCTCATGGCCGGGTTCACCACCGTCCGCGATCTCGGCACCGAAGGCGCCGGCTATGCCGATGCTGGGCTCAAGCAGGCGATCGAGCAGGATATCGTTCCCGGGCCGCGGATGCTGATCGCCAGCCGCGCGCTCGTCGCCACTGGCTCCTACGGGCCGCGCGGGTTCGAGCCGGGCGTGGCGACCCCGCTCGGCGCCGAGCAGGCCGACGGGCCCGATCTGGTCACTGCGGTCCGGCGGCAAATCGCGGCGGGCGCCGATGTGGTCAAGCTCTATGCCGATTATCGCTGGGGCACCGGGGAGCCGAGCCGCCCCACCTATCTGCAATCCGAAATGGCCGCCGCGGTCGAGGCGGCGCACAGCGCCGGGCGCAAGGTCGCCGCACATGCGCATACCGCCGAAGGGATGCGCCGCGCGATTCTGGCGGGGGTCGATACGATCGAGCACGGCGGCGAGGGAAATGCCGAGATTTTCGCGTTGATGAAGGCGCGCGGGACCGGTCTCTGCCCGACGCTTTCCGCATCGGAGGCGATCGCGCGCTATCAGGGGTGGAATGGCGGCGACCCGGCACCCGCCGGTGTCGCGGAATCGCGCCGCGCCTTCGCCGCGGCGATGAAGGCGGGCGTGGCGATCTGCCTCGGCGGGGACGTCGGCGTCTTCGCGCATGGCGACAATGCACGCGAGGCCGAAGCGATGGTGGCCGCGGGCATGTCGCCGGCGCAAGTCGCGATCGCGGCGACCTCGGGCAATGCGGCGATGTTCGGCATGGCGGATCGGATCGGCGCGGTGAAGCCGGGCATGCTGGCCGATCTGATCGCGGTCGAGGGGAACCCGCTCGCGTCGGTCGGCGCGTTACGCAAGGTCCGCTTCGTCATGAAGGACGGCGCAATTTACGAGCGCTCCGCGCATTGAGCGCGATCGGCAATCGATGAAAATCGCAGTGCACCCAAAGCTCTAACGATATTTTAGAACGCCCTCGCGCCCGGCGGCGTAAGAATTATTCCGACATCCCGGCGAGAGCGATCCGGCGCCAATATCGCGCTTGCCAGCGGCGATGCCGCGCCGCATTTCTCTCGCCATCAAAACCATAACCGGGGATTGTGATGCGCCTGCTCGCTGCTCTTCTTCTTGTCACCACCGCCGCGCCCGCGCTGGCGGAAACCCCGGCGGCCACCGCCGCGGCGGATGGCCCCACCCGCGCCTTCACCGGAAGCGACCTGTTCCAGCTTTCGATCGCCGCCGATCCGCAGATCAGCCCGGACGGGCGGACGATCGTCTATGTCCGCCGCTCGGGCGACGTGATGAGCGACCGGATGCAATCCTCCTTGTGGCTGATCGACGTCGCCAGCGGCCGCCAGACGCCATTCGCCGCGAGCGGCTCCAACCCGCGCTGGTCGCCCGACGGCACGCGTATCGCTTATGTCGCGTCGGACGGCGCGCACCCGCAATTGTTCGTTCGCTGGCTCGGCAGCGAGGGGGCGACGCGGGTGACCACGTTGCCCAACGATCCCAATGCGCTCGCCTGGTCGCCCGACGGCCGGCGGCTCGCCTATATCGCGACGGTGGCGGGCGAGCCGATGCGGCTCGGCAAGCCGCCCGCCAAGCCCGAGGGCGCGAAATGGGCCGAGCCGCTCGAGGTGATCGATCGCGTCAATTATCGCGCCGACGGCGGCGGCTATATCAAGCCCGGCAACGATCATCTCTTCGTCGTTTCGGCCGACGGCGGCGGCGCGCGCCAGCTCACGTTCGGCAAGTTCGACGACAATGGCCCGCTGTCGTGGAGCCAGGACGGCCGCACGATCCTGTTCTCGGCGATCCGCGGCCCCGATGCCGAGCGGCAGGTGATGAACAGCGACGTCTTCGCGGTCGATGTCGCGAGCGGGGAGCTGCGCACCCTTACCACCCGCGACGGGCCGGACGAAGCGCCGCTCTTCTCCCCCGACGGCGCGCGCATCGCGTGGATCGGGTTCGACGATCATCGGCGCAGCTATGAAAATAACCAGCTCTATGTCGGCGGCCGCGCGGCCGACGCGCCGCGCTCGCTGACCGCCTCGCTCGACCGCTCGATCGAGGATGCGCAATGGGCGGGCGACGGCAAGAGCCTCTACGCCAGCTACGACGATCACGGGAAACGCAAGCTCGCGCGGATCTCGCTCGACGGGCATCTGTCGCCGATCGTCGACAATATCGCCGGCGGCGGGATCGATCGTCCCTATACCGGGGGCAGCTTTTCGGTCTCGCGCGGCGGCGTGGTGGCCTATACCGGCGGCGACGCCAGTGCCCCAGCGGACGTCTGGGTGTCGTCCGGCGGCAAGGCGCGGCGGCTGACCAACCTCAACGCCAACCTGCTCGAGGCGAAGGCGCTCGCCCCGGTGCGCAAGATCGCGGTCACCGCGCCGGACGGGCGCGCGATCGACGCCTGGCTCGCCACCCCGCCGGGTCGCCAGCCGGGGCAGAAAGTGCCGCTGATCCTCGAAATCCACGGCGGCCCGAACAGCGCTTATGGCCCGAGCTTCGCCAGCGACGTCCAGCTTTACGCCGCCGCCGGCTATGCGGTGCTGTGGACCAACCCGCGCGGATCGACCTCTTACGGCGCCGAATTCGCCAATCTGATCGACAAGAATTATCCCAGCCAGGATTATGACGATCTGATCGCGTCGGTCGACGCCGCGATCGCCGACGGCACCGCCGATCCCAACAATCTGTTCGTCACCGGCGGGTCGGGCGGCGGCGTGCTCACTGCGTGGATCGTCGGCAAGACCGATCGCTTCAAGGCGGCGGCGACGCAGAAGCCGGTGATCAACTGGGCGAGCGAGGCGCTGACGATGGACAATACCGTCTTCACCTCACGTTATTGGTTCACCAAGAAGCCGTGGGAGGATCCGATGAGCTATTGGAACCGCTCGCCGCTCAGCCTTGTCGGCAACGTCAAGACGCCGACGCTGGTGGTGGTCGGCAGCGAGGATTATCGCACCCCGGTAAGTGAGAGCGAGCAATATTATGCCGCGCTGCAGATCCGCGGCGTGCCAACCGCGCTGGTCAAGGTGCCGGGCGCGAGCCACGGCGGCTTCACCGCCCGCCCCTCGCAGAGCGCGTCCAAGGCCGCCGCGATCATCGCCTGGTTCGATCGCTATCGCGCGTCGCCGGAGGCCGCGAAATAGTCGCCGGCTTGGGCCCTTCGCCGTCATGCCGGGCTTGACCCGGCATGACGGGGACAGAAGCTAAATTTTGCCGGATCCGGCTCAGGCGGTGGCGAAGAATTTGGTGCCGACAACGCCGACGATGATCAGCCCGATAAACCCGGCCTGCACCGGATTGAGCTTTTCGCCGAACAACATCACGCCGAAGATCGTGACGCCGACCGCGCCCAACCCGGTCCAGACCGCATAGGCCGTTCCCGCCGGCAGCCCGCGCATCGCAAGCGCGAGCAGCCCCATGTTGACGAAGCTCAGCGCGATCGGCACCGACGAGGCGAGCCAGCTGGCCTGGGTCGCCGCCCATTTGAGGCTGAGCGCCCAGATGATTTCGGTGATCACGGCAATGCCGAGGACGAGCCACGCCATCGGGTATCTCCATTTCTGCGGGCTCGGATGAAAAGGCGCGACGGCCGGAAACCCGAAAGAGGCGCGCGCCGGCGGCCCGATAGGCGCTTGTCGCCTGTCTGTCCACCAGGGCGCTCCTCCTCTGCTGCGCAGCCGCTGTTGCGCGGCGGGTGGCGAGGAAGATTCAGAGCATTCCCCGTTCGCCCTGAGCCTGTCGAAGGGCGGCCCCAACTCGCAAACGGCAAGACGCCCTTCGACAAGCTCAGGGCGAACGGGGAGAGGTGATCCCGCTTACCGTTTCATCGAAATGACGAAATCGCAAAAATAAGATTGCGAATCACTCTCATTAGCTTAAGGGCGCACAGCACTTCCCTTGCTGATGAGGTTCCGATGCGTGCGCGACCCCGCAACTCCCTGTTCGTAGGCGCGATATTGCTGGCGTCGACCGCGAGCACAGCCGCGATCGCGGCGCCGCTCGCCACCGACGATGCCGCCCCCGCCGACAATGCCGACGAAGTGGTGGTGCGTGGGGAGCGTGTCGTCGGGCAGGCATCCTCGGGCACCAAATCGGATACCCCGATCGTCGAGACGCCGCAGTCGATCAGCGTCGTGAGCAGCGCGGATATCAGCCAGCTCGGGCTCGCCAATCTCAATCAGGCGCTGCGCTATGTCGCCGGGGTCACTCCCGAATCGCGCGGCGCCAATGCCGAGATCTACGATCAGTTCAAGCTGCGCGGCTTCGATGCGCCGCGCTATCTCGACGGGCTCAGGGTATTCGACAGCCCGACCGGCTATGCCAATCCGCAGGTCGACGTATCGCGGATCGACCGGATCGAGGTGGTCAAGGGGCCGGCCTCGGTGCTTTACGGCCAGTCTAGCCCCGGCGGGCTGGTGGCGATCTCCAGCAAATTGCCGCTCGATCAACAGTTTTACGGCGCGGTCTCAGGAACCTACGGCACCTATAACCTCTATAACGTCGATGCCGATATCGGCGGGCGGATCGATCGGAACGTGCTGTGGCGGCTCTATGGCGCGGTCAACGGCGCCGATACGCAGCAGAGCTTCGGCAAGCGCCGCCGCGCGACGGTGAGCGGCGCGGTCACGATCGGTGCGGGAAGCGATACCAGCCTTACCGTGCTGGCGGCCTATTCGCATGATCCGCAGAACGGCAATTACGGCAGCGCCCCCGCGCTCGGCACGCTCTTCGCGAACCCCAACGGCAAGATCGCCACGCAATTCGCCGACGGCGAGCCGGGCGATTTCTTCCGCCGCGAACAGGCCGCGCTGACCTATATCTTGACCCACCGGTTCGGCGAGGATTGGGCGTTCCGCTCGAGCGGCCGCTACCAATATGCCTCGACCGATCTCGGCGCGATCTATCAGACCGGCGTCGCGACCGACGCGACGCTCACCACCTTCGGCCGCGCGGCTTATGCCACCGACGAAAAGCTCAACAACTGGACGTTCGACAATCAGCTGAGCGGGCGGTTCCGCACCGGGCCGCTTACGCATCAGGTGATGATCGGCGTCGATCGGCAGGTCGCGCATTCGACCGAGATCGCGGCGTTCGGCGATACCGTGAACGGCATTGCGGTCACCCCGATCAACGCCTTCCACCCGGTTTACGGGACCACGCCCGTGCCGCTCACCCCCGGCGCGATCGGCACCCCGGGATCATATGACGCGAAGCTTCGCCAGACCGGGCTCTATGCGCAGGATCAGATCAGCTGGGGCGGGCTGCGCGTCACGCTGAGCGGGCGGCATGACTGGGCCGAGACCGAAAATGGCGCCTCCCAGCGCGACCGAAAATTCACCTGGCGCGCGGGCGCGCTGTATATGACGTCGATCGGCATCGCACCCTATGTCAGTTACTCGACCTCGTTCCAGCCGCAGCTCGGCCAGGTCCTGCGCGGCGACGGCACCACGACCGGCGCCAGCCCGTCGCTCGGGCGACAGATCGAGGCGGGGGTGAAATACCAGCCGCCGGGCACCGCGATCCTGCTTACCGCCGCGTGGTTCCGCATCGAGCAGACCAATTTGCTCACCGCCGTGCCCAACAGCGTCTATTCGACCCAATCGGGCAAAGTGCGCTCGCAAGGCGTCGAGGCCGAAGCGACCGTGCCGCTGCCGCACGGCTTCACCGCCCGCGCCGCGTTCAGCCACCAGATCGTCAAGACGGTGGCGGATGCCGATCCCGCCAATATCGGCAAGGGGCTGATCGGGGTCGGCCGGGGCAACGCCGCCTTCAACCTCGACTGGGCACCCGAGGCCGGGCCGCTGGCGGGACTGAAGCTGGGCGGCGGGTTGCGCTGGGTCGACAAGGTTTACGCCGGCAGCGACAGCCACACCCCGTCCTACACATTGTTCGACGCGCTCCTGCGCTACGATCTCGGCCGCGCCAACCCGAGCCTCAAGGGGCTGGAGATCGGCCTCAACGCGGCCAATATCTTCGACCGCAAATATCTCACCAGCTGCTACCTCAGCTCGGTCGGCTGGTGCTGGTACGGGCAGCGCCGCACCGTGCAGGGAACGATCGGGTTCCGCTGGTGAGAAATGCCCGCCCGATCTCCGCGCGTTATCGTCTTGCGGTGTTGTCGCGCAGCGTCGCGGCGGTCGCGGGGGGCTATGGCGTATCGGTGCTGCTGGCAGTCGCGGTCGCCTGGACGCTGCCCTTGTCGCGTGAGGAAGCGAGCATCGTCGCGACGATGATCGCGCTGCTCGGGCTGCCGATCGTGATGATGGCGTGCTTTTACGCGCGCACCGCGCTCCGGGCGTGGATCGGGCTGGCGATCGCCGCTTCGCTGCTCGCGGGGCTCGCGTTCGCCGCGGGGTGGCGGCCGTGAAGCCCGGCTTCCGGAACGCGATGACCTGGCTCCACGATTGGGCGGGGCTGATCGTCGGCTGGCTGCTGTTCGTCATCGCTTTGGCCGGGACGCTCAGCGTCTTCCGCAGCGAGATCGGCAATTGGATGCGGCCCGAGGCGCGATGCTGCGCGGCCGCCAGCGTCACCGCGGGCAGCGCGGCGGTGCACTGGCTGGGCAAGCATGCCGCGACATCGCCCGCGTGGTATATCCAGCCCGCCGACCGGCGATCGGCGACCAGCTATGCCGTGTGGACCGCGCCCGGCGGCGATTTCGCGCAGAAATGGCTCGACCCCAAAACCGGCGATCCGGCGACGGTGCGCGATACGCTGGGCGGCGATTTCTTCTATCGGCTGCATTTCGAGCTCGAACTCCCCTTCCCCTGGGGCCGGGTGCTGGCCGGCGCGGCGGCGGTCGCGATGCTGCTCGCGCTGATCACCGGAATCGTCGCGCATCGCCGCTTCTTCGTCGACTTCTTCACCTTCCGTGCCGGCAAGGGCCAACGAAGCTGGCTCGACGCGCATAATGTACTCGCGGTCACCGCGCTGCCGTTTCATCTGATGATTGCCTTCACCGGCGCGCTGACGCTGGCCAATCTCATCATGCCGTGGGGCGCCTCGTCGCTCTATCGCGGCGATATGGCGGCGGTGTGGAAGGATCTTTATCCCGCCGCGGTCGATCGCCCGGCGCGACACGTCCCCGCCCCGCTGGCGCCGATCGCGCCGATGCTCGGCAAGGCGAAGCGGTTTTTCGGCAGCGATATCGCGCAGATCGCCATCCTCAACCCCGGCGACGCGGCGGCTGTGGTGTCGGTGACGAGCGGCGAGGACCAGCGCATCGGCATTCAGCGTCAGGTGATCAGCTTCGACGGCACCACCGGCCGCCCGATCGCCGCGCATGTCGAAAGACGCCCCGCGCTGCGCACCTTCAACTTCCTCTACGCGCTGCACACCGCACGCTTCGGCGAGACGCTGACGCGCTGGCTCTATTTCGTGTGCGGCCTGATGCTGACCGCGCTGATCGGCGCCGGGCTGGTGCTATGGACCGAGAAACGCCGGGCGCAGCGGCAGGGGCTGGGCTTTGCGATCGTCGAGCGGCTCAACATCGCGATCGTCGCGGGAACGCCGCTCGCTTTCGCCGCTTTCTTCCTCGCCAACCGCCTGTTGCCGATCGATCTGGCGCAGCGTGCGGCGACGGAAGTGCGGGTGATGTTCTGGCTGTGGGGGGCGATATTGATCTATGCCGCGCTTCGCCCGGCGCGGCGCGCGTGGCGCGAGATCCTCACCGTTACCGCCGCCGCCTGCGCGGCGATCCCGCTGACCGACCTGATCACCCGATCGATGCGGCTCGATCGGTTGCATTTGACGGTGGCGCTGATCGCGCTGGCGCTGGCCGCCGGCTTCGTCTTCGCCGCGCGCCGCGCCGGCGGCCGGCGCGCCACCGCATGACGCCCGCGCTGCTCGCCTCCTTCGCCGCGTTGCTCGCGATCGCGCTGGCGACCCCGCGTCAGGCCGATCAGTGGCTCGGGCGGCGCTGGACCGCAACGCGCCGCCGCGCGCTGCGCTGCGCCGGCTTCGCGCTGCTCGCCTTATCGTTTCTGCTGCTTCCCTCGGGCGGCGAACAGGCGCGCGCGATCACCAGCTGGATCGGCGCGCTGGCGATCGAGGCGCTGGCGGCCGCCTTGTTGTTGCGCCCAGCGACACAGCGGAAATCCCGCCGCCGCTGACGCCGAGACGATCAGGCGAAGATATCGCTCAGCCGGCTGGTATCCGGCCCTTCCTTCCACTCGCGCAATTCGATGAACAGCGAGGTGAACATCGCCGCCATCCAGGTCGTCAACAGCGCGTTGATCAGCGCGATGATGATTTGTCCGATGCCAACGCTCGCCTGCGGGGCGGCCTGAAGCGAGGCGAGCGACATGGTCGAGGCTGCGCCCGTCAGCCCCGCAAAACTTAAGACGATGATGTAGATGACAAACATTGCCACGAAGACGCCTAGTATCTTCCAGCGTGCGCCCTTGGTCAGCCTCGCGCTGCGTCCGAACGCGCCGAACACCCCCGGCCGCTCCGCCACCACGGCGACCATGGCCATCGACCACATCGTCGCAATGAAGATGCCGGGAACGATGAACAGCAAAAAACCGACCATGATCGCAAGCGTGTAAAGCAGATAGACGATCACCAGCGGCACGCACCGTGCGACAGCCGCGCGAAGCATCTCGCCCAGCTCGGGCTTGCGCCCTTCGGCATAAGCGAGCGTTGCCTGGATCACCGCACCGAGCGCGGTCCCCCACAGCAGCGAAAGCAGAATCCCGCCGATGATGATCAGCCCCACCGGGGGCGGCGCGGTCCCCCGCGCCGCGGCAGCCATCAGCGCGTTGACCCCCAAAGTCTGGAACAGCAGCCCCGGAACCACCGTCAGCACGAAGATCGGCCCCAACGTCTGCAGCGGATAAGCGCGGATCGCGTCGAACCCGCGCGAGAACGCCTTGCCGACCGACAGCGCGCGTTGTTCTTCACCGAAAGCCTGTGTCGCCATGCGCCCTGCCCCCAAGGTTAAGCTGCGGCGAACCTGCGCCCGATGCGGGGCGCTGTCCAGCGAATTGATTGTAAACATTTTTTACCAGCCGGTTGCGCGATGTCCGCGCTTCGCTAAGCTCCGGGGCAACCGTGCGATCCTCGCTCGGGGAGGGCGTTATCGGGGGACAGGTTCAACCAGCGGCGGCGGCCGATCCGCTCGTGGCGGCGCATCAGGCGATGCGCGCCGATGCGTCGATCCAGTTCGACTTCACGCGCCCGCCCAAGCCGCCCGAGCCGCCCGCCTGGCTGCGCAAGCTGGCGGAGTGGATCGGCGACGCGCTGGCGCCGGTGGGGCGTTTCCTGCGCTGGATCTCCAGCCTGATGCCCGACGCGCCTTATGCGCGGATCCTGCTGTGGACGCTGATCGTGCTGCTCGCCGCCGGGCTGGTGTGGATGATCGTCGATCGCGCGCGCGGCGGCGAATGGCGGCTGCCGCGACGGCCGCGGCGGCGGCGGAAGGTCGAGGCCACGGCGGCCGAGGAGATATGGGCGCCCGAGGCCGGCCCGGCGCGCGCCTGGCTGGAGGAAGCCGATGCGCTCGCCGCCGAAGGGCATTACGCCGAAGCGGTCCACCACTTGCTGTTCCGGTCGGTCGAGGATATCGCGCGACGGCGACCGCAGCTCGTCCGTCCGGCGCTGACCAGTCGCGAGCTCGCCCGCGCCGAGGCCCTGCCGCCGGCGGTGCGCGGATTGTTCGCATCGATCGCGGCGCTGGTCGAGCGCAGTCTGTTCGGCGGGCGGCCGGTCGGCGGCGACGACTGGCGCGTCGCGCGGGCGGCTTATGCCGATCTCGCCCTTAATCAGGCGTGGCGCGGATGAGCGATCTGGCGAGCGGCCGCGACAGACCCGCGCTCTTCCGGCCGGTCACGGTCGCGCTGCTGCTCGCGGTCGGCGTCATCGGTTTCGTCGGCTCGCTGCTGCTCGGGGCGTTCGCGCCCGATCTCGGCAGTGGCGGCGCGCCCGCGGGATCGCACGCTTTGTCCAAGGCGTCGACGGGCTATGCCGGGCTGGTCGAGCTGGCGCGGGCGACCGGGCGCTATCCCAGCATCATCCGCGACGAAGCGGATTGGGATACCGACAATCTGCTCGTCATCACCCCCGAGCGTGGCGCGGCGGATATGACCAAGATCCTTGCCGCCCGCACCAATCTGCCGACGCTGATCGTGTTGCCGAAATGGCTGACGGCGGCCGATCAGGACAATCCCGGCTGGGTCAATATCGTCGGGCTGCTGCCCGCCGGCGAGCCCGAAGGCGTCCTGGCGCCGGCGACGCGGCTGCGCGTCGGGCGGGTCAAGAGGTTCGGGCGGCCGCTGGTGCCGGTGGGGGGCATGCCGAAGCTGCTCGCGGTCGCCGCGCCGCGACCGTTGCAGGCGATCGCCGCGACGCCGCTGCTCGATCCGCTGCTGACCGACGAGCGCGGGCATATCGTCCTCGGGCGGATCCACGACACGAAGCGCTACGTGCTCGCCGACCCCGATCTCCTGTCGAACCACGGGATCCGCGATCTGCCCCACGCGCGCGCGGCGCTGGCGCTGCTCGATCACCTCAACGCGCCCGGCGTGTCGGGGATCGCCTTCGACGTGGTGACCAACGATCTCGCGCGCGGCCGCAGCCCGTTGAAGCTGATGTTCGTCCCGCCGTTCGTCGGCGCGACGATCCTGCTCGCGGTCGCGCTGGCGCTCGCCGGGTGGCAGGCGGTGACCCGGTTCGGCGCGCCGCGCCCACGCGCTCGCGCGATCGCCTTCGGCAAGGTCGCGCTGATCGACAATACCGCCGCGCTGGTTCGGCGCGCCGGTCGCGAGGCGTCGCTGGGATATCGCTATGCCGCGCTGATCCGCGATCGCGCGCGCGCGGTGTTCGGCGTGCCTGCGGGGCTGCGCGATGCCGAGGCCGACGCCTATCTCGACGGCCTCGGCGGCGATACGCGCTTCACCGAGCTGTTCGCGGCGGCGGAACGTGCCGACCGGCGTGAGGATATCTTGGGCGCCGCGCGCGCGCTCAATCACTGGTTGTGGGAGGAAAGACGGTGACGGTTGAAGAAGTTCAGGCGCTCGGCCGGGCGATCCGCGGCGAAATCGGCAAGGCGGTCGTCGGGCAGGAAGCGACCGTCGACCTGATGCTCGTCGCGCTGTTCGCCGGCGGGCATATCCTGCTCGAAGGCCCGCCGGGCACCGCCAAGACGTTGCTCGCGCACAGCTTCGCCGAGGCGATCGGGCTGCAGTTCGGCCGCATCCAGTTTACCCCCGATCTGATGCCGGGCGACATCATCGGCGCCAATCTGTTCAACTTCCAGACCTCGTCCTTCACGCTGACGCGCGGCCCGATCTTCACCGAATTGCTGCTCGCTGACGAAATCAACCGCACCCCGCCCAAGACGCAGGCCGCCTTGCTCGAGGCGATGCAGGAACGCACCGTGACGATCGACGGCGAGAGCCTGCGGCTGAGCGAGCATTTCATGGTGGTCGCGACGCAGAATCCGATCGAGCAGCAGGGCGTCTATCCGCTGCCCGAGGCGCAGCTCGATCGCTTCCTGTTCAAACAGGCGGTCGATTATCCCAGCGCCGAGGAGGAGCGCCGCATCGTCGCGACCCACGGTGCGCGGCAGGCGGCGATGTCGCCCGCCGACTGGGGCGTCACGCGCTGCGCCGACAGCGCGACGATCGCGGCGGCGATCGCGGCGGTCGCGCAGGTGCGGCTGATCGACGAGGTGACCGATTATGTCGTCGCGCTGGTGCGCGGGACGCGCGACGTCGCCGATCTGGAAAGCGGCGCCTCTCCCCGCGCCGGGGCGATGCTCGCCGGAGCCGCGCGGGCGCGCGCCGCGCTCGACGCGCGCGATTTCGTCATCCCCGACGATGTGAAGGCGCTCGCCCCCGCGCTGCTGCGTCATCGCCTGACGCTGTCGCCGGCGGCCGAGATCGGCGGGCGCGCGATCGAGGATGTGGTGAACGGGATCATCGAGACGATCGAGGCGCCGCGTTGATCTATCCCACGCGCCTTGCGGTGATCGGCGCGGTTGCCGGCGCGCCGCTGGCGTTGGCGCTCGCCGTCGCGCTGCCCGGGCGTTGGCAGCTCGCATTGCTGTGGCCGCCCGCATTGTTGCTGCTGGTCCTCGCCGACGCGCTGCTCGGTGCCGCGCGCGCGACCGCCGAGCTGGTGCTGCCGCGCAGTGCGGCGATCGGCGCCCCGCTCGACGTGCCGGTGATCGTCGGCATTGCCGGCCAACGGCCGCCGCGGCGGGTCGAGGTGGCGCTTTCGCCCGATCCGCTCGTCGCGATCGAGGATGACGGACGTATCGGGGTCGCGCTGCTCGGGGGCGAAGGGATCGGCGCTCTGACGCTGACCCCGGTGCGGCGTGGGACGGCGGCGTTTCGGGACCTGTGGCTGCGCTGGACCGGGCCGCTCGGGCTCGTCTGGCATCAGCGGCGGCTTGCCGGGGAGCGGCGACTGGCGATCCTCCCCGATATCCAGGCGATACAGGACCGCGGCGCGCAATTGTTTCAGCGGCACGCGCTGCAGGGGCTGGTCGCGCAGGCCGATCGCGGCGACGGCACCGATTTCCACGCGCTCGTCGAATTTCGCGCCGGGATGGACCGGCGCGCGATCGACTGGAAGCAATCGGCGCGTTTCCACAAGCTCCACGCCAAGGAATTCCACAGCGAGCGCAACAGCCAGATCGTCTTCGCGATCGACGCCGGGCGCCAGATGTCGGAGCCGGTCGCGGGAATGCCGCGGGTCGATCGTGCGGTGATAGGGGCGCTTCTGTGCGGCTGGGTCGCGCTCAAGCTCGGCGACCGCATCGCGCTTTCCGCCTTCGATGCGCGCCCGCGTATCTCGAGCGGGTTCATCGGCGGCGCGGCGGCGTTTCCCGAGCTGCAGCACCTCGCCGCGACGATCGACTACAGCAATGAGGAAACCAATTACACCTTCGCGCTCACCACGCTCGCCGCGCGGCTGACGCGGCGCTCGATGATCGTGCTGTTCACCGAATTCACCGATCTCACCTCGGCCGATTTCCTCGTCCGCGCGGTGGCGCGGCTGATGAAGAAGCATCTCATCCTGATCGTCGTGCTGCGCGACGAGGAACTGGAGACGATCGTCGACCGCGCCCCCGAAACCCCTGCCGACGTCACCCGCGCGGTCACCGCGGCGGCGCTGCTGCGCGATCGGCTGCTGGTGCTGACCCGGCTGCGCCATCTCGGCGCGCATGTCATCGAAAGCGAGCATGATCGCGTCGGCGATCGGCTGGTCCACGGCTATATCGATCTCAAGCGGAGGAACTTGCTGTGACCGCGCGCGTCGAGGATCAACCGATCCTGCTCAACGCCAGCCGCTTCCGCGCCGCCCATGCCGCTGATTGGGAGCGGCTGGAGGCATTGGTCTCGCGGATCGAGAAACGCTCGCTGCGCGCGATCTCCGACGACGACCTGCTCGCGCTCCCCCTGCTCTATCGCACCACCTTGTCGTCGCTGTCGGTGGCACGCGAGACCTCGCTCGATCGCGCATTGATCACCTATCTCGAGCAATTGTGTGCGCGCGCCTATTTCCAGGTCTATGGCGTGCCGACCTCGGCGGCGCGCGAGCTGGGCGGGTTTTTCGCGCGCGGCTGGCCCGGTGCGGTCGCGTCGCTGTGGCGCGAGACGCTGGCGATGGCGCTGATCACCGTCGCGGGGGCGATCGCGGCCTATATCCTCGTGCGGAGCGATCCCGGCTGGTTCTACGGCGTCATCCCCAAGGGGCTGGCGGGCGGGCGCGATCCTTCGGCCTCGATCGCCGCGCTGCGCGCCACGCTCTATCCGCATGCCAGCGACGGGCTCGCCACCTTTGCCGCCTTCCTGTTCGGGCATAATGCGCAGATCGCGATCTTTTCCTTCGCGCTGGGCTTTGCGCTGGCGGTGCCGACCATATTGCTGATCCTCTATAACGGGCTGATGCTCGGGGCGATGTTCGCGGTCTTCACCCCCAAGGGGCTCGGGCTGAGCTTTGCCGCCTGGCTGTCGATCCACGGCACGACCGAGCTGTTCGCGATCATCATCTCGGGCGCGGCGGGGATGCGGATCGGCACTGCGATCGCCTTCCCCGGCCGTGCCGACCGGATGGACGCCGCGATCACCGCCGGGCGGACCGCGGCGACCGCGATGATCGGCGCGGTGGTGATGCTCGCGGTGGCCGGGGTGCTCGAAGGGATCGGGCGTCAGGTGGTGCGCACCGACGGCATGCGCGCGGCGATCGGCGCGGCGATGCTGGTCGGCTGGCTGGTCTATTTCTACGGGCTGGGGAGGCGGCGTGCGCTGGCCGTTCGGACCTAGGCGCGCGCGCGCCGCCGGGCCGGATGCGCTGCGCCGGACCTTCATCACGCCGGAGGGGGTCGACCTACGGCTCGAACTCGGCGCAACCGGCGCGCGGATCGCCGCCTTCGCGCTCGATGTCGCGCTGATCCTGGTCATATTGGTCGTCGCGACGCTGGTGATCGGCTGGGCGGCGATCGCCACCCGCTCCGAACTGCTCGTCATCCTGTGGCTGATCGGCGCGTTCATGCTGCGCAACGGCTGGTTCGTGCTGTTCGAGATGAGCGGGCGCGGCGCCACCCCGGGGAAGCGCGCGATGGGGTTGCGCGTGGTCGCGCGGGACGGCGCGCGGCTGACCGCCGGGGCGGTGATCGCGCGCAACGCATTGCGGGAGATCGAGCTGTTCCTGCCGCTGTCGTTCCTCGCCGCGCAGACCGCGCAGGGCACGGCGGATGCGTTCCTTGCGCTCTTCGCGCTGGCGTGGAGCGGGATTTTCCTGTTCTTCCCGCTGTTCAACCGCGATCGGCTGCGCGCCGGCGATCTCGTCGCGGGGACATGGGTGATCCACGCGCCGGGCGGCAAGCTCGCCGCCGATATCGGCCCCGCGCCCGATCGCGCGCGACGACATTTCTCGGATGCCGCGCTCGCGCTTTACGGCGTCTACGAGCTGCAGACGCTGGAAGACGTGCTGCGCGGCGGCCGGCCGAGCGCGGTCGCCACGGTGGCGGCGACGATCCGCCGCAAGGCCAATATCGCCGACGACGGCGACGATCTCGGTTTCCTGACCGATTATTATCTTGCGTTATGCGCGCGGCTGGAAAGCGGGCTGCTCGTCGGCCGGCGGCGGCAGAACAAGTTCGGCAATTAGCCGCATCGCAACCCTCTCCCCCGTGCAAGCGTTGCAGAAGCAAAGCGAAAATCGGAAGGAGAACGGCGATGCGGCTTGCGCATGCGACCCATGTACTCGTCACCGACGGCCAGAAACGGCTGCTGTTCCGCAACAGCGGCGACGCCACTTACCCCCATCTCGAGCCGGTCAACATGCTCGAAGACGTGAACCCGCCCGACCGCGACCAGAAGAGCGACCGGCCGGGGCGGACCTCGTTCTCGCTGTCGGGGGCGACGCGCCGCAGCGCTTATGCCGAGACCGACTTTCACGCGCAGGAGAAGAAGAGCTTCGCCGCCGAAACCGCCGCTTTCCTGCGCGATCAGGCGCTGCAACAGGCGTTCGACGCGCTGATCGTCGTTGCGGATCCGCGCACTTTGGGTGAATTGCGCGGCCAGCTCGATCCGGCGGTCAAGGATCGCATCGTCGGCGAGATCGCCAAGGATCTCGTCAAACATCCCACCACCGCGATCGAGCAGGCGATCATCGCGGAGTAACCGGCCTTACCGCTGCCCGGCGAACATCGTGACGGTGCGCCCGCCGACCCACACGTCGCCGTCCGCATCCTGCGAAACCGCGATCCGCCCGGCGCGCCCGAGGCGCGTGCCCTGCGCCGCGACATAGGAGCCGCGCGCGCGGCCGCTGGCGAACAACCACTGGCCGACCGAGGCGTTGAGGCTGCCGGTCACCGGATCCTCGATCAGCGCGCCGTGCGCGTCGCTGAAGATCGCGCGCAGCTCGAACGCGACCGCGTCGCCCGGCGCATGCGGGCCGACCACGCCGATATCGATCCGCTGCGCGTGGTGTCGTGCGGGCTCCAGCGCCAGCACCGCCTCCGCCGATCCGAGCATCACCGCGATCCAGCCCGGGCCGTTATCGACCCATTGGGCGTCGACGATCGCCGCGCGATCGATCCGCAGCACCTCGGCGACCTCGGTGATCTCCGCCTCGCTCGGGGTGCCGCTGCGGACCAGCGGCGGGGCGCGGAAGGCGAGATTGCCGTCGGCGGCGCGGCGCAGCTCGATCAGCCCCGCGCCGCATTGCTGGACGACGACCCCGTCACGCTGGGGCTGCCCGCCCGCTTCGAGCCAGGCATGGCAGGTGCCGAGCGTAGGATGCCCCGCGAACGGCAATTCGTGCGCCAGGGTGAAGATGCGCACGTGATAATCCGCCGCCGCGTCGGTCGTCGGTACCAGGAAGGTCGTCTCGGAGAGGTTGAGCCACTGCGCGATGCGCTGCATCTCCTCGGTCGTCAGCCCTTGCGCATCGGCGATCACCGCGAGCGGATTGCCGCTGAAATCCGCGCTGCCGAACACGTCGACAAGGCTGAACGGGCGATGGGGCATGAATTTTCTCCTCTTGGCGATGCGTGACCCGCGATGCCGTGCCGCGGCTGGCGCGAACAGGGACAGTTCGATACGATAAGTACAAACTGTACCGATCCGGAGATCAATACGATGGCCAGCGCCGCACGCGCGGAAACCCGCACCGGGCAGGTGATGCGGATCGTCCGCGAGCGGATCGCGCGGCGGACGCTGACCCCCGGCGCGCGCCTCCCATCCGTCCGCGCGATGGCCGAGACCACCGGCTTCTCCAAATCGACGATCGTCGAGGCCTATGACCGGCTGGCGGCGGAGGGTGCGATCCGCGCGCGCCCCGGCTCGGGCTTTTACGTCACCGCGCCGCTCGCGCCGCTGACGCTCGATCGCCCCGATGTGGCGGCCGCGCGGCAGGTCGATCCCTTGTGGATGCTGCGCCAGTCGCTCGCGGAGAATCGTGGCGCGATGATGCCGGGGTGCGGCTGGCTGCCCGACGAATGGCTCGCGAGCGACGCGATCCGCAAGGGGCTGCGCGCCGCGGCGCGCGGGTCGGCCGGCACGCTGACCGGTTACGATTCCCCGCTCGGCTCGTCGCGATTGCGCGCGTTGCTCGCACGGCGGCTGGCCGATCAGGGGATCGAGGCCGGGCTCGATCAGATCATGCTGACCGACAGCGGGACGCATGCGCTCGATCTCATCTGTCGTTTCCTGCTCGAACCCGGCGATACCGTGCTGGTCGACGATCCATGTTATTTCAATTTCCTCGCGCTGATGCGCGCGCATCGCGTGACCGCGATCGGGGTGCCGATGACCCCGCACGGCCCCGATATCGCGCGCTTTGCGGAGGCGCTCGAAACCCACCGCCCGCGCTTCTACCTGACCAATTCGGGCATCCACAATCCGACCGGCGCGACGCTCGCCGCGCCGATCGCGCACCGCCTGCTCAGGCTCGCCGAGGCGCATGACCTGATCGTGGTGGAGGACGATATCTTCGCCGATTTCGAAATCTCCCCCGCCCCGCGGCTCGCCGCATTCGACGGGCTCGATCGCGTGATCCGCATCGGCAGCTTTTCCAAGTCGCTCTCGGCCGCGATGCGCTGCGGGCATATCGCGGCGCGCGCCGACTGGATCGAGGCGCTCGCCGATCTGCGCATCGCCACTTCGATGTCGGGCAATCCGCTCGCCGCCACCTTGCTCCATTCAGTGCTGACCGACGGCAGCTACCGCCGCCATGTCGAAACGATCCGCACCCGGCTGGCCCGCGCGATGGCGGGCACCTTGCGCCGCCTCCGCGCCGCGGGGCTGGAACCGTGGATCGAGCCCAATGCCGGGATCTTCGTCTGGGCGAAGCTGCCCGACGGTTGCGATGCGGTGGCGCTGGCCGAGGCGGCGCTGGCGCAGGGGCTGGTGCTCGCGCCGGGCAAGGTGTTCAGCGCCGGTGGATTGTGGAACGACCGGATGCGCTTCAACGTCGCGATGAGCGACGACGATGCGGTGTTCGCCGCGCTCGCGCGGGCGTTGTGAGGGGCCGCGCGCCGATCGGCCGCGCGACCCCGTAGCGGTCAGAACGTCTTGCGCGCCATGATGCCGAAGGTGCGCGGCTGGAGCGTCAGCGCCGAATCCGGGTCGCCGATCGACGAGGAAAGCTGGATCGGCTTGTCGGTGTTGAACAGATTCTGCACGAATAGCTGCAGCGTCAGCCCGTTGTCGGTCTCGATGCCGGCGCGCATGCCGACATTCTCATAGGCCGAATTGCGCCGGTAGAAGGTGTAGGTCGGGCGGAATTCGGAATAGCTGCCCGCGCTGTGCGTGAGGTTTGCGCTGACCGTCCCGTGCAATGTGTCCGAGAGCGACCAGCGGTAATCGCCGCCCAGCGACAAAGTGAATTGCGGGATATAGGGGATGCGATCGCCCTTGAGCCCGGTCGATCCGGTCGCCGCCAGCCCCGAGTTGAGCTGGTCCTCGGTCAATTTGGCGTCGACGAAGCCCAGCGCGGTGTTGAGCGACAGCCCCTCGACCGGGCGCAGGGTCGCCTCGATTTCGGCGCCCTTGATCCGCGCCTTGCCGGCGTTGGTGAGGAAGGAGAAGGCGCCGTTCGCGCTGCGCCCCGATACCTGCATGTTGCGCCAGTCGATCTGATAGACCGCCGCGTTCAACGTCAGCATGCGGTTGAACCACTGCGTCTTGGCGCCGATCTCGTAATTCCACAGGCTGTCGGGCTGATAGGCGACCAATGTATTGGTGAGCCCCGGGACATTGTTCGCCCCGCCCGGGCGGAAGCCCTTGGACGCGGTGGCGTAAACCATGAAATCGCGGTCGAAATCATAGCTTGCGTTGAACTTGTGCACCCAGCCCTTGGCGCTGGCGTCGACCGTGCTCGGCGGGCCGACATAGGATTGGGTGATGTAATTGCTGATCTGCACCTGGCCGAACACCGTCTTGTCATAAGAGAAGCGGCGGGTGCCCGCGGTCAGCGTCAGCGCGTGGACCGGCTTTACCGACAGTTCGGCGAAAAAGGCGGTCTGCTTCACGCTGGTCTTGACGATGCGCCACGCGGTGAGATCGAGCGGAGTGATGAGATTGCCGTTGGCATCCGCCTTGGCGACCTGGCTGTCGGCGCGATCCTGGCGATCGTCGTGGAAGATGCCGAGCGTATAGCTGATGCCGTCGTTGAGCAGGCTGCCCGAGACGCGCGCCTCGTAGATCCACGCCTTGAGCGCGAGCGGCTGATAGAGCATCCCCGGCAGGCGGCTGTCGACATAGGCGCTATAGGTCGCCATCTGCGACGCGTTGCACGATGCGACCCCGATGTAGTTCCTGCACGAGGTGGCGTTGGTGCGCGATCCGCGCAGCGTCTTGGTATAATCCGAATTGCGCAGCAGATCCCAATTATAGGTCGAGGCCGAGCCGGTGAAGGTGGCGTTGAACGGCAGCTTGTAGGTCAAGGTAAGGTTGTAGAGCTGGAGCCGATCGTTGTTGCGCGCGATCGATTCCACGGTCGAATTATACACGCCGAGCGACAGATTATAATTGGTCGGCCCGTCGAGCTCGTTGCGCTGGTAATTGGCGCTGGCGGTGATCGCGAGATTGTCGTCGGGGGTGAAGCGCAGCATCACGCGCCCGCCCCATGAGCGGACATCGTTGACATTTTCGCGCTTGAGCCCCGGCACGTCGATGAACCCGCCGCGGTTCTCCTTATAGGCGACGACGCGCAGCGCCAGCACGTCGGTCGCGATCGGCAGGTTGATCATCCCTTTGGCGTAGAAGCCGGGATCGCCGTTCTTGGTGACGGTGCCCTGCACTTCCATCGCCCCGGCGATCTTGGTCGCATCGGGCTTGTTGTAGATCATGCGGATCGTGCCGCCCATCGATCCCGCGCCGAACAAGGTGCCCTGCGGCCCGCGCAGCACCTCGACCCGCTCGACGTCGAACAGGTTGATATCGGGGTTGGTCGATCCGGCATCGGCGGTGGTGCCGCCCGGGCCGGTGAGCGGGGTTTCGTCATAATAGAGCCCGACGGTCGCCTCGCCCGCGCTGCGCACGCCGCGGATCGTGATACGGCGCGAGGCCGGGGCGTTGCCCTCGACCTGCAAATTGGGCACCTGGCGGAAATAATCGTTGATCGAGGTCGCGCCGATCCGGTTGAGCGCCTCGCCGCCGATCGCGGAGATGCTGATCGGGGTATCCTGCAAGGTCGTGCTGCGGCGGAGCGCGGTGACGACGATATCGTTGCCTAACTGGCTCGTCGCTTCGGCGGCGGGCGCGGCTGCCGGCGCCTCGGTCTGCGCTGCGGCCTGGGTCGCGGCGAGCGCGCTGCCGGAAAGCAACAGGATGCCGAATGATCTCAAAGACATGACTAACCCCCCTTGTCTGGTTTTCGATCGGGGCGGCGGCGTTGATTGCCGTCCCCGTCGCGATCCAAGACGCGGGCGCGCGGCGTCCCCTCACCCCGCAGCCGAAAATTTTTTTGCGCGGGGTGAGGAAAATCCGGTGCGGCCCGTCCTTCCTGACTGAACGATGAGGGAGGGCGCGATGCGCGTGACACGGGGATTGAGGATGACGACCGGCCTGGCGGCCACGCTCGGGGCGCTGGCTTTGGCGGGTACGGCGCAAGCGGCGCCGCTGACGGACGCGCAGCGCGCGCAATTGCTCGCGGCATCGAAGAAGCAGGAGCCCGCGCTGTCGAGCGACGCGCTGGCGATCTGGAACCTCGCCGAAGTCGGCTACAAGGAGGAGAAGAGCAGCGCCTTGCTGCAGGATCGGCTGCGCAAGGCGGGGTTCACCGTGCGCGCCGGGGTCGCCGGGATGCCGACCGCCTTCGTCGCCAGCTTCCGCAACGGCGACGGGCCGGTGATCGGCATCCTCGCCGAATATGACGCGCTGCCGGGGCTGTCGCAGGCGGCGGTGCCCGATCGCAAGGGGACGCCGGGGAAGAATGCCGCTCACGGTTGCGGGCATAATCTGTTCGGCGCGGCCTCGGTCGCCTCGGCGGTCGCGCTCAAGGAGTGGATGGCTGCCAATAAGGTGAAGGGCGAGGTCCGCGTCTATGGCTCGCCGGCCGAGGAAGGCGGATCGGGCAAGGTCTATCTGGTGCGCGACGGGCTGTTCAACGATGTCGACGCGGTGCTGCATTGGCACCCGGGCGACAACAACAGTTATACCGTCACGCCTTCGATGGCCAATATCAGCGGCAAGTTCCGCTTCCACGGCGTCTCCGCGCACGCCGCCGCGGCGCCCGATCAGGGGCGCTCAGCGCTCGACGGGGTGCAGGTGATGAACATCGCGGTCGAGCATCTGCGCGAGCATATCCCCGACAAGACCCGCATCCATTATGTCATCACCTCGGGCGGCAAGGCGCCCAATGTCGTCCCCGATTTCGCCGAAGTCTATTATTACGTCCGCCAGGCCGATCCGCAGATCGTCCGCGACGTCTGGGCGCGAGTGGTGAAGGCATCGAAGGGCGCGGCAATCGCCACCGATACGACGAGCGATTATGAGATCACCGGCGGGGTCTATTCATTGCTGCCCAACAAGACCCTGCTCGAGGTCGCCGAGCGCAATTTCAGCAAGGTGCCGATCGCGCCCTGGGATGCCGAGCAGACCGCCTTCGCGGCGCAGATGGCGAAGAATTTGCCGCATGCCGGGCTGCTCGATCCGACCCCGATCCTGCCGCCGAGCGCCGAAGAGCAGCTCAACGGGTCGACCGATGTCGCCGATGTGAGCTGGACGGTGCCGACGATGGGGATTTCCACCACCACCTGGGTGCCGGGGACCCCGGCGCACAGCTGGCAATCCTCCGCCGCCAGCGGCACCTCGCTCGGGGTGAAGGGCGCCTCGGTCGCGGCCTCGGCGCTGACGCTGATGGGCGCCGAACTGCTGCAAAGCCCCGACGTGCTGGCCAAGGCCAAGGCCGAATTGGTCGAGCGGCGCGGCAAGGACTTCAAATATGCGGCGATGCTCGGCGATCGTAAGCCGGCGCTCGATTATCGCGACCCGCCGGCGCAATAAGGTGCGGGAGCCGGGGTCGCTCGATCCCGGCTCCCGAAACCTGTCGATACGGTAGATACAATAGAATCCGTTCGGGCTGAGCTTGTCGAAGCCCTGTACTTTTCTTCGTCGGCAGAAGTGCAGCCCTTCGACAAGCTCAGGGCGAACGGAGGTTACGCCCCCTTCAATCGGATCTCCGCCGCATCCTCGCGCTCGATGCGCGCCATGCCATAAGCCGTCACCGCCGCGACGAAGGTTGCGACGTCGCCGGTGCGGAACACCCCGGTCAGCTTGCGGTGCGCGGCGGCGGGGTCGTCAAGCACGATCTTACGCGGCGAATAGCGGTTCATCTCCGCGATCGCATCGCCGAGCACGGTATCGCGGAAGGTGAGATTGCCCGCCAGCCACGTCGTCGCTTCGCCCGCGCCGCTCGTCTCGCGCTTCACCGCCACGCCGTCATAGGCGAGCCGCTCGCCCGGGGTGAGCAGCGCGGGTTCGGCGATCGCGGGGATCGTCACGCGCACCTTGCCCTCGGCCAGCGCGACGCTGAAGCCGCGCCCCGCCTTGCGCACCGCAAAGGCGGTGCCCACCGCGACGACATCGCCCGCGCCGGTTTCGACGACGAACGGGTGGCTTTTGTCCTTGGCGACCTCGAAATAGCCCTCGCCGCGCAGCAGCCGGATGCGGCGCTCGCTTTGCCACGCCGGGACGTCGATCTGCGAATCGGTGTTGAGCGTCATCCGCGTGCCGTCGGCCAGTGCGACGATGCGCTGCTCGCCGATCGCGGTGCGATAATGCGCGACCGCGGCCACCGCGGGGGCGGTGGTGGTCGGCGCGCGATGCGATATCAGGCTGTACGTCCCCGCCGCCCCCGCGACGAGCGCGGCGACCGATGCGGCGATCCGCCACGACGCGAACCGGGGCGCCGCCGGCCGGCGCGCCGCGCTGCGCAGCGCTGTCATCTCAGGCAAGGCGGCGAGCCCGCCGAGCGCGTCATGCGTCGCTTCGGTCGCCGCCCAGGCTTCGGCATTCGCCGCGCTGCCGTTGCGCCACGCCTCGAACGCTGCCTGCTCCGCCGTGGTCGGCGCAGCGGCGTGCCGGCGCGCATACCAGCGCGCCGCCTCGTCGCTCGCGTTCGTCATCGTCATTTCTGCCGACATGCGGTCAGTTGCCTCATCGCGCGCATGATATTCTTTTCAACCGCGCTGACCGAGATGTTCATATGCCGCGCGATGTCCGCGTAGCTCATATGTTCAAATCGATGAAGAACAAATGCTTGGCGGGCGCGATCGGGCAGATCGCGCAGCGCCGCGAGCATCAGCTGCAATTCCTGCCGGTTCTCCAGGATGCGGTCCGGCGGGCAGGTTTCGACCGGGTGGTTATGATCCTCGAGCGGATCGTGCAGCCCCGCCTGCCCGGCGCGGCTGCGTCGCCCGTGATCGGCGAGCACGCTGCGCGCGACCTGGAACAGATAGCCCTGGACATTCTCCACCCCGTCGCGCCCCGCGCGCTGGTGCATCTTGAGCGCGACATCCTGCACCACATCGTCGAGATCGTTGGGATGCACCCGTTTCGAGACGAAGGCGCGGATCGCACCGAGATAGGACAGGAACGGCGCGGCCGCGCCCGCCGCCGGTTGCGGCGGGGCGAGCAGGCCGTGAGAGCCGCCTGATATCCCATCGGGGAGATTGGTCACGGATGTGAAATAAATCGGTCGCGCGCGCGCCTGTCAACGGTGCAACCCAAGTAAGCTTTGGATAACATGGCCATCGGCCACCGCTGGAAAGGCGCATTTCGATTCTTCACCCGTCCCCGCGCCTTTTCCCCGTTTCGGCGGCGTTCCTGTCCGCCGCGTTGCCGGCGCAGGCGGCCGCCGCGCCGGCGGCGCAAGGACGGACCGTCACATTGCGCCCCGGCCCGCTCGCGACGGCGCTGACGGATCTCGCGCGGCAAGCCGGCTGGCAATTGCTGTTCGATCCGGCGCTGGTGCGCGGGCGCTCGATCAAGCGCACGACGCACGCCGCCGATGCGAAGAAACTGCTCGGATGGCTGTTGCGCGATAACGCGCTGGAGGCGCGCTGGCTGCCCGGCGGCACCTTGCTGATCGTCCCGCGCGCGCCGAGCCGTGCGCCGCCGCCCGCCGCCGAGGCCGACAACCAGCCGGTGATCGTCACCGCGCTGAAGCGCGAAACCGTGATGGCCGAAACCCCGCTGAGCATGAGCGTCGAGCGGGGCAACGTGCTCGCCGACCGCGGGGTGCACGACATTCGCACGCTGGCGCGCCGGCATCCCGAACTGAGCGTGGTGGATACCGGGACGGGTCAGCAGCGGCTGCTGATCCGCGGCCTCGCCAGCGCGGGCGAGCCGACCGTCGGCATCTATTATGACGAAAGCGCGATCAGCGGCCCCGGCGGGACGACCTTCGATCCCAGCGCCTTTGCCCCCGATCTCGATCTGGTCGATATCGATCGCGTTGAGCTGCTGCGCGGGCCGCAGGGCACGTTATACGGCGCGAGCGCGATGGGCGGCGTGGTGCGCGTCATCTTCAACCAGCCCGATCCGGCCGCGTGGCACGGCGAGGCGCGTGCCGGTGTCGAACAGACCAGCGGGGCGGGGCCGGGCGACAGTGCCTCGCTGACGCTCAACGCGCCGATCGTCGCCGATCAGCTCGCGGCGCGGATGTCGCTCTATGCACGGCGCGCCGGCGGGGTGATCCGCAACGACCATCTCGATCTCGACCACGGCGGGCGGACCGACAAGAGCGGCGGGCGCTTCACCCTCGCCTGGGGCCCGCAGGACGGCACCAGCATCCAGGGCAGCGCGATCGTCCAGCGCACGCGGATCAGCGACGCGGCCTTCTGGTATCGCGCGCAGGGGCGCAACATCAACGACCAGAGCGCGCGCACCCCGCAGCGCAACGACCTGACGCTCTACAATCTTACCGCGCGACACGATCTGGGCGGGGTCACCGCGCTGGCCACCGTCTCGCATTATACGTGGAACATCGTTCGCGAGATCGATTACACGGGGGTCCTCTCCGGCCAGCGCGACGATCCCGCGATCTGCCGCAGCTTCTTCGCGCTCGCGGCGACCGAAAATTGCTCCGCCGCGCAGGTCGCTGCGTTCGGGTCGTTCGTCGACAGCCGCTTGCCCGGCATCCTCTATCAGCCGATGCGGGTCGCCGACTGGAGCGCGGAGCTGCGTTTCTCCTCGACCGGATCGGGCGCCGCCAAATGGACCGTCGGCGCCTATCTCGAGCGGCGGCGCGAGCATATCGCGAGCTACGCGCTCAAGGTCGATGCGGCGACCGGCATCATGCCGCGCCCGCTCGACGTCACCGGGCTGCGCTATCTCGACAGCGTGTTGTCGCAACAGGCGCTGTTCGGCGAATGGACGCAGGGGCTGACCCGCGCGCTGGCGCTGACGCTCGGCGGGCGGCTGTTCCGCTACGTCCGCGCCTCGGGGGGCAATGTCGATATCCCCAATCCGATCACCGGCACCGGTGCGCTGCAGGGCGGGCGCTATGCCAGCCGGGAGATCGGGAGCAATCTCAAGGCGTTGCTGTCGTGGCATCCGGCGGAGGCATTGCTGGTCTATGCCGAGGCGTCGCAGGGCTACCGGCCGGGTGGGGTCAATATCATTCCGCTGCTCGCCCCCGGGCTGCGCGTCTATCGCGCGGATCGGCTGTGGAGCTACGAACTGGGGGTCAAGTCCAGCGCGTTCGATCGCCGGGTCAGCATCAATGCCGATGTCTATCGCATCGACTGGTCGGACATGATCTATCCGGTGTCGAGCGCAAATGGCGCCTTCGCCTATAACAGCAATGCGGGCAGCGCGGCGATCCACGGCGCTGAGCTGGAGCTGACCGTCGTCGCCGATCCGCGCACGACGATCGAGGGCCGCGCCAGCCTGACCGACGCGCGGCTGTCGCGGAACCAGCCGATCGACACGAGCGGGATCATCGCGCGCAAGGGCGATCGCCTGCCCAACGTGCCGCTGCTCGCCTTCGCGCTGGGGATGCAGCGCCGCGAACCGCTGTCCACCACCACCAACGCAGTCGCCCGCATCGACTTCGGCTACACCTCGGCGATGAACACCGCCTTCAACCGCACCGATCCCTATTTCGAGCGGACCGCGCCGCGCACCCAGCTCGACCTTCAATTGCTCGTCGAACAGGCGCGCTGGAATGCTGGGTTGTCGATCAGGAATCTGCTCGACGATAAAGTACCGGCGCGGATCGCCTCGGGGCCGGCCGGTGTCGGGCAGGTGTGGAACGCATTGCCCCGTACCGCCAGCCTCGATGTCGCCTATCGTTTCTAGGGCGCGCATCCTTTCAGCGTGCGTGCCGCCGCGTCGAATGCATTCCAGCTCGCCTTGGCGAGGCTGCCGCCGACGCTGCAGCGGCGCGCGCCGAGCCGGGCGAATTCCGCGATGCGCCCGTCATAATCGTGCACCAGCACATTGACCGGCCTGGGCGCGACCGCGGCGATCAGCTCGGCGACCGCGCCGCGATCCTCGATAACCGGCACGAACAGGCAATCCGCCCCCGCTTCGGCATAGGCCACCGCGCGCGCGATGCTGTCGGCGGCGCTCATCCCCGGCACGCGGAAATTCTCGCTGCGCCCGACGAGCATCACATCCTGGCCGGTCGCGTCGATCGCCTCGCGCGCCGCGGCGATCCGCTCGACCGCAAGCCCGGTGTCGTAAAGCGCGCTGCCCGACCAATCCTCGATCGACAGCCCGGCCACCCCGGTATCGATCGCCAGCCTGACGTTTGCTGCGACATCCTCAGGGGCATCGGCGAAGCCGTTCTCGAAATCGGCGTTGACCGGCAGATCGGTCGCGCCGACCAGCAGGCGCAGGTGCGCGAGCACCTCGTCGCGGGTCAATTGCCCGTCTTCCTTGCCCGCGGCCCAGGCCGCGCCCGAGCTGGTCGAGGCGATCGCCTGAAAGCCGAGCGCGGCGAGCCGCACCGCGCTGCCCGCGTCCCACGCATTGGGCAGGATGAAGAATCCGCTTTCGTGCAGCTTGCGAAAGCGAAGGCGGGCGTCGGCGATGCTCGTCATGCGATGTGTCTCCGGTCGTGAAATTGCGTGCGCGAAATCCAGCCTAGCAGCAGCCCGGCGGCGATCACACCGGTCGCGCCCGCAACAACGAAGGCGGGAAGATAGGTCCCGGTCGCCTCGCGGATCACCCCTGCACCGAACGCCGCGAGCGCCGCACCGAGCTGGTGCCCGGTCTGGATCCAGCCGAACACGATCGGCGCTTCCTGCTCGCCGAACGCATCATTGGCGAGCTTGACCGTCGGCGGGACGGTCGCGATCCAATCGAGCCCGTAGAAGATCGCGAAGATCGTCAGGCTCATCGTGTCGAAGTTGAGGAACGGCAGGGCAACGAGCGACAGCCCGCGCAGCCCGTAATAGACCGCGAGCAGCTTGCGCGGATCATAGCGGTCGGTCAGCCAGCCCGAGGCGGTGGTGCCGACGAGATCGAACAATCCCATCATCGACAGCAAGCCCGCCGCGGCGACCGGCGCGATGCCGTGATCGCCGCAAAAGGCGATCATATGCGTGCCGACCAGCCCGTTGGTGGTGAGCCCGCAAACGAAGAAGGTACCGAACAACAGCCAGAACACCGGCTTGCGCCCCGCGCGCAGCAGCACCGAGATCGCCAGCCCGGCGGTGCCCGCCTGTTTGAGCGGCGCGGGCGGCGCGCTCCCCGGCTCTTCGCCGAAGCGGCCGGTGCCGATGTCGCCGGGCCGTTCGGGCACCACCAGCGCGACGATCGGCACCAGCGCGAGGCAGGCAAGGCTCACCGCCATCACCACCGGGCGCCATGCGCCGCCGGTCGAGAGCCAGGCGAGGAGCGGCAGGAACACCAAGGCCCCGGTCGCGGTGCTCGCGCTGAGCAGCCCCATCACCAGCCCCTGGCGCGTCGCGAACCAGCGGTTGACGATCGCCGCGCCGAGCACCGAAGCGACCGCCCCGCTGCCGATCCCGGAGATCACGCCCCAGCTCAGCACATAATGCCACGGCTCGCGCATCCACAGGCTGGCGAAGGTCGCGCCGGCCATCAGCATCAGCCCGCCGAGCATCGTCCGCCTGATCCCGAACGTCATCATCAACGCCGCCGCGAACGGCCCGACCAGCCCATACAGGAAGATGCCGACCGCCGCGGCGAAGGAGATCGTCGCGCGGTCCCAGCCGAAATGCAGTTCGAGCGGCTGCATCAACACCCCGGGGGTCGCGCGGAGCCCCGCCGATACGAGCAGCGCGACGAACGTCGCCGCGACAACCAGGAAGATATGAACCCGTCTCGGCACCAGCCCGGTGCGGTGGAGCATCCGGCTCATGCGCCGCATTCCCGCGTCGCGGCGACGATCCGCGCCAGCGCCGCTTCCAGCTCCTGCCAGTCGTCGGCGCCGATCTGTTCGAGCATCGCGGTCTGCACTTTCGCCCAGCCTGCGGTGGCGTCGGCGATCGCCTGATGCCCGGCCGGGCTGAGCGTCGCGATCTTGGCGCGCCCCGCCCCCTCGGCGATCGTCACCCAGCCGTGCCGTTCGATCGGGCCGAGGGCGCGGTAGAGCGTGGTGCGTTCCATCACCAGCAATTCGGCGAGCCGGCTGAGCGGGAGCGGGCCGTGCCGCGCGAGGTGCCGCAGGATCGAGAATTGCGCGACCGACATCCCCGCCTCTTCCATCACCTCGTCATAGGCGCGGGTCACGGCTCGCGAGGCTTTGCGCAGCGCGGTACAGATACAGGGCAGCGCGGTCAGCGAGTCGGTATCATGATGCATATGCATCATCTAGTGGGACGGGCATCTCGCTGTCAACGATTGGAACGGTGGCGTGCGCCCAGTCGTGCGGCTAGGCGGACGTAAATAATGACGGAGTTTCAGTTGCGTATCATCCCGGCGATCCTGACGTTGCTGCTCGCCGCTCCGGCGGTTGCGGCGGAGCCCGAGCTGTCGCCGGAGGCGTTGCAGCGGACGATCGAATGCCGTGGTGATCTCGCGACGCTCGGCGCATTCGGCGAGGCATTGTTCAGCAACAAGCAGCGGCCGGCGTGGCTCAAGCCGGTGTCGGACAACGGGCATCCGGGGATGCTCGGGCTGTGGACCTATCGCCTCGACCGGCCGATCGAGGTTTTCGGGCGCAGCGTCGATACGTTGTCGTTCCTCAAACAATGGGTGGTGGTGGAGCTGCCGCGCGAGGCGGCCGACGCGATCGTCCGCGATCAGAAGCTGGAACGCGCCCCGATCCGCATCACCGAGCAATATTATCGCTTCATCACCGATGAAGAGGGGCCGATGCTCGGTGCCTTCGCCCCGACCGATAACTCGCTCGAATTGCTGTTCGGCGGCGAGGCCAAGCCCGACGCGGCGAACACCACCCTGTTCGTCGGCTGCAATTATACGCCGGTCTCGAAGGCTGAATTCCTCGCGGTGGCGGCGCAGGCGGACGCGATCGTCAGCCGTAGCGCGAAGGCGTTGGACGAAACGCTGAAGAAGCCGCAGTAAAGCTCAGGCGGCGGCGCGCACCCGGCGCCGTCCGATGATGCGCAACGTGGCGAAATGCACCGCGAACAGCACGACTTTCGACGCAGTGGGAAAGATCGCGAGGAAGGTCAGCCACCATTGCGGGAAGGCGATCGCGATCACGAGGTTGGCGATCCCGGTGACGAACATCAGCCCGGCCCAGACATAGCCAAATGCGGTCATCAGATCGCCGATCACCGCGAATTCCTCGGGGATGACATAGCGGTTCAGCCAGCCGGGGCGGAGCATCGCGCATCCCACCACCCAATAGATGATCGAGGGCTTGGCCATCACGAAGCGCGGGTCATGCGTCAGCAAAGTCGCGCCTGCGGACACGACCACCAGCGCGAGGCTGAGCCATTGCATCGCCGGCACCGGCTTGCCCCACACGATATCGCTGACGACCATTCCCACCGCGATCGTCGCCCCGCATATCGTCGCGACCAACACGCTGGCATGAAGCGCCATCAGCACCGCAAAGATGATCACCCCGAGCGAATCGAGCAGCAGCGGACCGGCGGCGAATTTCAATTGGCGGAGCATCTCGGGACCCTTGATATTATCACTGTTAACATCGATCTGACACGCCTCGCGAAGCGCGTCAATCAAAAAGTTTACACCGTAAACTTAGACTCCCGGTTTTCGTACATTGGATGAGGTGCGCCGCGGCCGCAATGCGCTATAGCGCGCGCTCATGAGTCTCCTCGCCGCCCAGCAACGCGATCTCAGCGCCCTCGCCGACCGCACGCGGTTGCGGCATTTGCAGCCCCGCACCGGGCGCGATTTCTCGTCCAACGACTATCTCGGGCTGGCCGATGCGCCGCGGCTGCGCGCCGGGGTGGCGGCGGCGCTGGCACGGGGCGTGCCGGTCGGTTCGGGCGGCTCGCGGCTGCTGCGCGGCAATGATGCCGAGCACGAGGCGCTCGAGGCGGAGGCGGCGGCGTTCTTCGGCAGCGAATCGGCCTTGTTCTTCTCAAGCGGCTACACCGCCAACGCCGCATTGCTCTCGACGCTGCCGCAGCGCGGCGACCTGATCGTCCACGACGATCTGGTCCATGCCAGCGCGCATGAGGGGATGCGGCTCGCCCGCGCCGAGCGTGTCGCGGCGGCGCATAACGATGCGGGCGCGTTCGACGAGGCGATCCGCCGCTGGCGCGCCGCTGGCGGCATCGGGCGGCCGTGGATCGCGGTCGAAAGCCTGTACAGCATGGACGGCGACCGTGCCCCGCTCGACGATCTCGCCGCGATCGCCGCGCAGCACGAGGCGATTTTGCTGATCGACGAGGCACATGCCACGGGGGTGTTCGGTGATCGCGGCCGCGGGCTCGCCGCACCGCTCGAAGGGCGTGAAGACGTCGTCACCCTGCGCACCTGCGGCAAGGCACTGGGGTGCGAGGGCGCGCTGATCTGCGGCCCGCGCGTGGTGCGCGATTTCCTGATCAATCGCGGGCGCGGCTTCATCTTCTCGACCGCCCCTTCGCCGCTGATCGCCGCCGCGGTGCGCGAGAGCCTGAACATCCTCGCCGACGAGCCCGAACGCCGCACGCGGCTCGCCGCGCTGATCGCCTTTGCCGAGCGCACCTTGGCCGATTGCGGCGTGGCGCCGACCGGATCGCAGATCCTGCCGCTGGTGATTGGCGAGGACGCCCCGGCGATGGCGCTGGCGGCGGGGGTGCAGGCGGCGGGCTTCGACGTGCGCGGTATCCGTCCCCCCACCGTCCCGGCCGGCACCGCGCGGCTGCGCATCTCGATCACCCTCAACGTCGCCGAGGCCGACATCGTCGCACTCGCCGATACGATCAGGACATGCCGCTCATGACCCATCCTCGGATCGTCGTCACCGGCACCGACACCGATGTCGGCAAGACGATCTTCTCCGCCGCTTTGGCGGGGGCGCTCGGGGCTTATTATTGGAAACCGGTGCAGGCCGGGGTCGATCCCGAAGGCGATATCGAGCGCGCCGCGGCACTCGCCGGCCTGTCGCCCGACCGCGCTCTGCCCGAGGCCTATCGCCTGACCACGCCATGCTCGCCGCACCGCGCGGCGGAGATCGACGGGGTGACGATCGAACTGGCGCGGCTCGCTGTTCCCGAAGTGGCGGGGCCGCTGGTGATCGAGGGCGCCGGCGGGGTGATGGTGCCGGTGTCGCGCACCTTGCTGTTCGCCGATCTGTTCGCGCATTGGCGCGCGCCGGTGGTGATCGTCGCGCGGACCGCGCTCGGCACGATCAACCACAGCTTGCTGTCGATCGAGGCGCTGCGCCGGCGCGACGTGCCGATCCTCGGCATCGCCTTCATCGGCGACCCGCAGCCCGACAGCGAGGAGACGATCGCCAGCATCGGCCAGGTCAAGCGACTCGGCCGGCTGCCGCTGCTCGATCCGCTCGACCGTGACACGCTGGCGGCGGCCTTCGCCGCGCATTTCGATCCGAGGGATTTCCGATGACGCGCTCGCCGATCTGGCACCCCTTCACCCAGCACGGCCTGAACGAGCCGATTCCCCTCGTCACCCATGCCGAGGGGGCCGCGCTCTACACCGCCGACGGGCGACGGGTAATCGACGGCATCTCCTCCTGGTGGGTGACGACGCACGGCCATTGCCATCCGCGCATCATGGCCGCGATCGCCGAGCAGACGACGAAGCTCGACCAGATCATCTTCGCCGGCTGGACCCACGAACCCGCCGAGACGCTCGCGCGCGGGCTCACCGCGATCATGCCGCCCTCGCTCGGCTATGTATTCTTCTCCGACTCGGGTTCGACCAGCGTCGAGGTCGCGCTCAAGATGGCGCTCGGCTATTGGGCCAATCGCGGCACGGCGCGGCACCGCATCCTGGTGATGGAGCATAGCTATCACGGCGATACGATCGGCGCGATGTCGGTCGGCGAACGCGGGGTGTTCAACGCGCCTTATACGCCATTGCTGTTCGATGTCGGCACGCTCCCCTTTCCCACCGCCGGCAACGAACAGGCGACGCTCGACGCGCTCGAGGCGGCGTGCCGCGAGGCGCCCGCCGCGCTGATCGTCGAGCCTTTGGTGCTCGGCGCGGGCGGGATGCTGATCTACCCGCCGTGGGTGCTGGCGGAGATGCGCGCGATCTGCGCGCGACACGACGTGCTGTTCATCGCCGACGAGGTGATGACCGGCTGGGGCCGCACCGGCACGTTGCTGGCATGCGAACAGGCCAGGGTGGTGCCCGATATCCTGTGCCTCTCAAAGGGGCTGACCGGCGGGGCGATCCCGCTCGCGGTGACGCTGGCGAGCGCGGCGATCTACGAGGCGCATCTCTCGCCCGATCGCGCGCGGATGTTCTTCCATTCGTCGAGCTACACCGCCAATCCGATCGCCTGCGCGGCGGCCAATGCCAATCTCGCGGTCTGGCGCGACGAGCCGGTGACGGCGCGGATCGCCGATCTCGCGGCGCGGCAGGCGCAACGGCTGGCGCGGCTCGCCCCGCTGCCCGGGGTGGCCAACCCGCGGTCGATCGGGACGATCGCGGCGGTCGATCTCGTCGATCCGGCGGGCGGCGGCTATCTCTCCAACCTCGCCCCGCGGCTCCTCGCGCATTTCCGCGAGCGCGACCTGCTGCTCCGTCCGCTCGGCAATACCGTCTATGTCATGCCGCCTTATTGCATCGGCGACGACGATCTCGATCGTGCTTATGATGCGATTGCCGAGGCGATCTCTGCGCTTTGATCACGCATCCGGGGTGCGCCGGCTATGTTCGAGCTGGAGCGCCACGATCCGCGCGAGCAATGTCGCGGGAAACAATTGCCCGATCACCGCCTCCAGATTGGCGAGGCTGCGCGCCAGCGGCAGCACCGGCACGATATCGCCATAACCGGTGGTGGTGAGCGTCGCGAGGCTGAAATAGGTCAGCACCGCGGTCCGCTCCCCCTGCCCCAGCGCGAGCGGGGTCGCAGTGGTCGAGACCAATGCGCCCGGCGAGTGGGTGAGGATCGCATTGAAGGCGATCGCGAACAGCGCGGCGATGTTGAGATAGATCAGCACGGCGCCCTGGATGCGATGGACGGTCACCCGCCCGGGCCCGAAGACGTGCCGCGCGACCAGCGCCGTCACCGCCGCGTTGAAGCAGAAGGCGGCGACCTCGATCACCCCGTGCTGGAAGCCGGGGCTGGCATCGATCCCGATATCGAGCAGCAATCGCCGCGCGACGAGCGGCCCGAACAGCGGCGCCGCCAGCGAAAGCAGGAGCAACAACTGGAGCAGCCGATGTCGCGTCAGCACGGTGACGCAGACCAGAGCGAATCCCAGCCGGCACCCGTCGAGCAACAGATGCGCGCCGGCATATTGCGTGTTGAGCGGTACCGCGACGAACAGCGTCAGCACCTGCAACCCGAGCAGGGCGCTGAGCCCCCAGTCGATCCGATAATGCCGGATGCGATAGGTTCGCATGCGCGATCTTCCCGCCTCAGCGCGTGAAGCGCACCGCCGCCCGCGCGCGCTCGTCCACGGTCAGCGAGAAAACGTCCGGGCGGGCATAATGGCCCACGACATCGAAATCGTAGCGCCCGCGCACGATCGCGCCGGTGTCGATCGTCGCGGCGACCAGCCCGGTCTCGTTGTAGAGCGGGCCGGCGAGCATTTCGCCCAGCGGATCGGCGATCAGGCTGCCGCCGCGGATCAGCGGGCGATCGGCGTCCCAGCCGGGCAGATCGAGGCCGAGCGTCGCGGGCGACGGCTGCACCTGGCACGCGCTGACCACGAAGCAGCGCCCCTCATGCGCGATATGCCGCATCGAACATTGCCAGATCTCGCGCTCGTCGACCGTCGGCGCGGCCCATATGTCGATGCCCTTGGCGTACATCGCCAGCCGCAATTGCGGCATATGGTTTTCCCAGCAGATCGCGGTGCCGACCCGCCCCGCGCCGGTCTCCACCACCGGCAGCGTCGAGCCGTCGCCCTGCCCCCAGATCAGCCGCTCGGTCCCGGTCGGCATCAATTTGCGGTGTTTGGCGACCAGCCCCTCGGCCGGGGTGAAGAACAAGGCGGTGCAGTAAAGCGTCCCGCCGTCGCGCTCGATCACCCCGACGACAAGGCTCGCGCCGGTGCGCTGCGACAGCGCCGCCAGTTCGGCGGTCTCCGGCCCCGGCAGGTCGATCGCCCTGGCGTGATAGCGCGCGAACGCCTCGCGCCCCTCGGGCAGGCGATAGCCGAGCCGCGTGCCGAACCATTCGCCCTTGGGATAGCCCCCGAGCACGGCTTCGGGCAGCACGACGAGATCGGCGCCCGCATCGGCGATCGCCCCCTCGAACGACAGGATCTGCGCCAGCGTCGCCTCGGTGCCGTCGGGCGACGCACCGATCTGCAGCGCGGCGATCGTTCTCTGGCTCATTCACCCTTCCCTTCGGCCTCGGCATATTCCACCGCCAGCGTGCCACTGTGATGCGTCTCGCGCATCCGCAGATAGACGATCAGCGACAGGCCGATCATCGCGGTGACATACCAATAGAAGCCCTTCTCGAACCCGGCACGCTTGAACCACAAGGCGACATATTCCGCGGTCCCGCCGAACAATGTGTTGGCCAATGCATAAGGCAGCGCGACGCCGAGCGTGCGGATATCGGCCGGGAACAGCTCCGCCTTCACGACCGCGTTGATCGAGGTATAGCCGGTCACCGCCACCAGCGCGGCGAGCACCAGCAGGAAGGCGTTGAACGAATTCGATACCGTCTCCAGCGCGGTGAACAATGGCACCGTGCCCAATACCCCGGCGATGCCGAAGGCGATCATCAGCGGCTTGCGCCCGATCCGATCGGACAATGCCCCCGCGAGCGGCTGGAGCAGCATGTAGATGAACAGCGCCGCAGTCATCACCCGCGAGGCGGTCTGCACCGAAAAGCCCGAAGTGTTGACGAGGAATTTCTGGAGGTAGACGCTATAGGTGTAGAAAGCGAGCGTCCCCCCCGCGGTGAGCGCCATCACCAGCAGCACCTCGCGTGGATGATCGCGCATCAATTTGAGGCTGCTGACCCGCTCGGCGCGGCTTTCCTCGACCCGGCGGAACGAGTCGGTCTCGTCCATCCCGCGCCGCAGGTAGAAGACCGCGAAGGCCAGCATTCCGCCGATCGCGAACGGGATGCGCCAGCCCCACAGATGGAGTTCCGCCTCGCTCAACACGCCCTGGAGGATGAGGAGCACGCATAGCGCGACCAATTGCCCCGCGATCAGCGTGACATATTGGAAGCTGGAGAAGAATCCGCGATGCTTCTTCCCCGCCATCTCGCTGAGATAGACCGCGCTGGCGCCATATTCGCCGCCGACCGACAGCCCCTGCATCAGCCGCGCGGCGAGCAGCACGATCGGCGCCATCACGCCGATCGTCGCGAACGACGGGGTCAGCGCGATCAGCAGCGACCCGGCGCACATCAGGGTCACCGACAGCGTCAGCGCGGCGCGGCGCCCGTGGCGGTCGGCGTAGAGCCCCATCAGCCACGCGCCGATCGGCCGCATCAGGAAGCCGACCGCGAAGATCGCCGCGGCGTTGAGCAATTGCGAGGTGCGGTCGCTCGCCGGGAAAAAGGCCGGCGCGAAATAGAGCGTGAACGCCGAATAGACGTACCAGTCGTACCATTCGACCAGATTGCCCGCCGATCCGCCCAAGATCGACCACAGACGCCCTTGTTGCTGGCGGGGTGCCGTTCGGGCACCGGCGGTTTGATGCATCAGGGCGGTCTTTCTGGCTGGACGTGGCGATATCGCCCGCCAGCAACACCGTTTCGGCGCCGGGATCAACGGTTATGCGGCCTAATAGCGAAAAGCCCCGCGCGGCGCGTGCCGCACGGGGCCTTCCGTCGCGCCGAAGCGTAACGATCAGAACTTCTTGCGCAGCGTGATGAACGCCTGCCGCGGCGCGCCAACCAGCATCGATTGCAGCGTGCCGCCCGGATCGGAGAAAGCGAAGCCGTTCTGCCCCAATGTGCCGACATATTTCTTGTCGAACACGTTGGTCACATTGCCCTGAATCTCCAGCCCGTCGAGTGCGCTGCCGGTATCGTGGAAGCGATAGCCGAGCGCGAAATCGACCAGCACCCGGCCCGGCACGCTCGCGTCATTGGTATAGGTATAATAGCGCCGGCTCTGATAGTTGGCCGCGATGCGCGCGATGATCGAGCCGTCGTCATAGGCGATCTCGCCGTTGGCGAGATGCTTCGGAATGCTGACGACCTGCTTGCCCTTGGTCGCCCACACCTGCCCGCTCAGCACATCATCGTCATATTGTGCGTCGGTATAAGCGTAGGAGCCGTAGAGCGAGAGCGCGTGGGTCAGGTGATAGGTGCCCGCCAGCTCGGCGCCGTTGGTCGTCACCGAACCGACGTTCGACAGGACCGAGGCGCATCCGACCACGATCGCGCACGGCTGGACCGACAGCAGCCGGTTGCTGAACTTGACGTGATAGCCGGCGAGCGATCCGTCGAAGTTCGGCAGATGGAAACGCAGGCCGCCTTCGAGCGTCCATGAGGTTTCCGGCTTGATCTTGCCCTGGATCGCCTGGAAGCCCGCTTGGTTGGTCACGAACGGTTCGGTCGTATAGGCACGCATATTCTCGGCATAGCCGGCGAACGCCTCGACGGCGTTGGAGAAGCTGTAGTTCAACCCGACCTGCGGCAGGAACATCTTCTTCGATTCGAGCGTGCCGCTCGTATCGCGCGACGCCGCCGACGCTTGGCTGACCGGATCGTACTTATTGACGATCTTGACATCCAGCCCCTTGAAGCCCGCGGTAATCTTGAAATCGGGCGTCACCTGCCAGGTATCCTGAACATAATATTGGCCCGTGGTGATCGTCATATCGTATTGATATTGGATATAGAACGGGTTCTCCGGCCATTGCCGATTGTCGATGCTCGACACATTGCTGTTCGCCAACGGGAAGAATTCGCGCGTCAGCGTATAGCCGTTGCGCTCGAACCATCCGCCGACCTCGATCTGGTGGTCGCCGAAGTGGAACGTCAGCCCGCCGGTCGCGCCCCCGCGGTTGATCGCATAAGCGGTCGAGCGGATCGACAGCGCGGCGCCGCCCGGCGTGGGGGTATAAGGCGTCCACCACGTGCCGATGCCGCGGTTGCGGTGGAAATAGGGGGTCAGCTTGATCGAAACCGTATCGCTGAACTTATAGTCCAGATTGGCGCCGACCAGCAGATCCTTGCGTAGGCCGTAGCCGTTATAATAGGTATCGTCGGCGCAGATCGTCTGGGAGTAACCGGGATATTTCGCGCAATATCCCGTATAGTTCACCAGATCGGACTGGAGGTTCTTCGCGATCGCCAGCGCGGTCGGGTAATCGTTGCGGATATAATCCCAGTCCCAGCCGTATTTCTTGATCAGGGCGAGCGACGTATCCATATAGTCGTCGTCCTTGAAGTCCGAATAATTGACGAAGGCGCTGATGCTGCCGCGTGTATCGAGCGGCACGACCAACTTGCTGTTGACCGACCACGCCTGCTGTTTGCCCTGCCCCTTCCATTTCGGCGAATCGAGCCACGAGCCGCTGACATAGCCCTTCACCCCGCCGCCGAGATCACCGGTCTCGATCCGGCCGAACAGGCGATAGGCGTTCTCGCTGCCATAGCTCGCCTCGACATCGCCGCCCATCACATCCTCGGGCGCCTTACTGAAGAATTGCAGCGTGCCGCCGAGGTTGGAACTCGACGCGGTATCGAGCGAGCCGGTGCCCTGCGCCAGCGTCGAGCGCGCGATATTCTCCGAAGCGATCGCGCGGCTGATGTGCAGGCCGTTGAAATTGCCATAGCTCATGTCACCGAGCGGCACATTGTCGAGCGTGAAGCCCAATTGGTTCTGCGTGAAGCCGCGCACCGCGATGCGCGTCGACCATTCGTTGGTGCCCAGCGCATTGGCCGACTGGAACGAGACGCTCGGCAGCTTTTCGAGCACTTTGAGCGCGCTGGTGCCCGGCGCGGCGGCAGAAATGTCGGCGGCGGTCAGCGTCTGGACCTGGCGAGTCTCGCCCTTGCCGTAGACGACGATATCCTCCTGCATCGCGCCGTCGGGCGTGCGCGGTTGCGTCTGCGCCGTGGCGGGCAGTGCAGGCAGCCCGAGCGCGCCAACCAGTGCGACCCCGGCAAGAAGCTGATGTCGAAGCATATTCCCCCCTATCGATAAGCCTGTCGATCAACGCAGCGCGCCGATCCCCCTTCCCGAAAAACGGCCGCTGGAGGGCCGGTCTTCGGGCTGTCTTTGTTACGGTTCGTCTTGTTCTGAAATGGGCTTGACCGAAGGCTATTCAGCAGGGCCTCTTATGGTCAAGTCGCGTTTTCCTAATAGTTCATGTCGACTGCGCCGCAAACTCGCCGATCTTTTCGCGCCGGCACAGCCACAGATAGGCGATTGCCGAGACCGGCAGGCCGACCAGCATCGAGACGTCGATCCCCCCGATCGCCTTCGCGGCCGCGCCGGTGAACAGATGCGTGCTGAAGAACGGCACCATCACCACGAAGCCGATGAGATAGGCGATCAGCCCCGCTGCATTCCACCGGCCGTAGATGCCGTCGGGATCGAAGATGTCGGGGATCGAATAATGTTGTTTTCGAACAATGTAGAAGTCGACCAGATTGATCGCGGTCCACGGCGTGAACAGATAGATCAGGATCGACAGCAGCAATTCGTACTGGTGCATGAAGCTGCCCGAGGCCGAGAAGGACAAGGCCGAAGAGGCAAGCATCACGATCAGCAGCGAAATCACCCGGTTCTTCACCGTCGCCGCGACTTTGCGGAATGCGTCGGCGATGCTGAGCAGGGTGAGCGAGGCGCCGTAGAAATTGAGCGACGTGGCGGTGATCAGGCTGGCGAAGGCGACCACCAGCAGCACCGTGCCGAAGCCGGGGACGATCGCGTCGCCCACCGCGCGCGCCGCGGCGATCACGTTCATCTGCGGAAAGGCCGCGACCGCGAGCGCGCCGACCAGCATCATCCACACCCCGCCGAGCATCGCCCCGGCGAAGGTCCACCAAAAGGCCGCCTTCACCCCGACATTCGGTGGCAAATAGCGCGAATAATCAGAGACGTAGATTGACCAGCTCAGTTGATAGGCGGCCGCCGCGAAAAATTGCATCATGAACGGCACGAGCAGGAAACGCGCCGGATCGAGCTGCCCCGCAGGGAGCGGCACCGCGATCAGCGCGCCGATGCTGAACGCGGCGAGGATCACGATCAGCGTGAAGGCCAGCATGCGCTGCGCGGTGTGGATCAGATCGTTGCCGACGAATGCGACGGCGAGCCCGATCAGCGTGAACACCACCATCGTCGGGCGGGTCGGCAGCCCGGCCAGCTCGTGCATCGTCTGGCCCGCAAGAACCTGATTAAAGGCGTTATATCCGATATAAGTGACCAGTGCGACGCCCCATACCAGCAGCGCGCCGAGATGCCCGAACTGCGGGCGCGACTGGATCATCTGCGGCAGGCCGAGCTGCGGCCCCTGCGCGGCGTGGAAGGCCATGAAGAAAGTGCCGAGCGCGCACCCGCCGACGATCGCGACGATCGACCAGAACAGATTGGCCCCCATCGCGATGCCCAGCGCGCCGGTGGCAAGCGTCGCAAGATGCGCATCCCCGGCGAACCAGATCGGCCAGAGATGCCAAACCTTGCCGTGCCGCTCTTCCAGCGGGACGAAATCGATCGAACGCACTTCGATCAGCGGCTGACTGGACATAGCCCGCTCCCCCATATGGTCAGGCGTCGCTCCAGTGCGCGCCCGTATACGCACGCGATGCTGGGGTGGGTCGAACGAGGTTAGCAAGGGGGTTGTTGCGCGCCCCGTCATCCCGGCTTAGGGCCGGGCTGACGGAGATTGCTTGCGCAGCGACGCCGGGCTCGTGCCGAACGTCCGACGGAATACCCGCGCCAGCGCCGAGGCCGAGTCGAACCCGGTTGCCAGCGCGATATCGAGCACCTTGAGGTCGGTCGTCTCAATCAGCGCGCGGGCGCGCTCGACCCGCAACCGCCGGTAATAATCCTGTGGCGCCATCCCGAGATGCGTGTCGAACAACCGCTCGACCTGCCGCACCGACAGCCCGGCGCGCGCCGCGAGCGCGGGCGAGGCGAGCGGCGCGTCGAGATGCGCCTCCATCACCGCGATCACCCCCAGCACCGCGCGGTTGCGCACCGCGAGCCGGCGGTCGAGCGCCATGCGTTGCGCCTCGCCGGCGCGGCGGATGCGATCGTGGATGAACTGTTCCGAGACGGCATGTGCGAAGGCGCGACCGTGGCTGTCGGCGAGCCGTTCGAGCATCATGTCGAGCGCCGCCGTCCCCCCGGCGCAGGTGAACACCCGCTCGCCGATAGCGTAGAGCGCGTCGGTGACGGGGATGTCCGCCCAGCGCTCGCGAAATTCGGGCGCCGCCTCCCAGTGGATCGCCACCGGCCCGCGTCCGGCGACCCCGGCGCGCGCGAGGATTTCCACCCCGGTATCGAGCGCGCCCAGCCGGCCGCCGTCGTGCGCGAAGCGGCGCAGCGTCGCGAGCCCGGCACGGCCGATCGCCTTGTCGGGGCGGAAACCGGCGCAGACGATCAGCGTGCCCGGCGCGGTGACCTCGGCCAGCGCGCGATCGACCGGGAAGCGCATCCCGCTCGACGCGGCGACCGGCGCGCCGTCTTCGGCGTGGAGTCGCCAGGCGAAGATCGTCCGCCCGGCGATGCGGTTGGCGACGCGCAGCGGCTCGACCGCGGAGAAGAAGGCGAGCGCCGAAAAGCCCTCGACCAACAGGAAATCCACCGTCTCGATGCCGTCGGCCATGAACAACACCAATCACATATTGTCGTAAAATGCACCAACAATGTCGTTTAATGCCCCACGTAATATCGAAACGCGGCGCAGATTTCCTCGCAGATTAGCGAGAGGCCCACATGCAAAGCCCCATGCAAAGCGAAGTGTTCATCACCTGCGCGGTCACCGGATCGGGCGATACCGCCAGCCGGCATCCCGGGCTTCCGATCACCCCCGCGCAGATCGCCGACGCCTCGATCGAGGCGGCCAAGGCGGGCGCGGCGATCGCGCATATCCACGTCCGCGATCCCGAAACCGGCGCCGCGAGCCGCGATCCCGCGCTGTATCGCGAAGTGGTCGAGCGGATCCGCGCGTCGGACACCGACGTCATCATCAACCTCACCGCCGGGATGGGCGGTGACGTGGTGTTCGGTCCCGGCGAGAACCCGCTGCCGCTCGACCCGAAGGGCACCGATATGGTCGGCCCGCTCGAGCGGCTGGTGCATGTCGAGGAATTGCTGCCCGAAATCTGCACGCTCGATTGCGGCACGATGAATTTCTCGGCCGGCGATTATGTGATGACCAACACCCCCAGCCACCTGCGCGCGATGGCCAAGCGGGTGCAGGAACTCGGCGTCCGCCCCGAGCTCGAAGTGTTCGACTTCGGTCATCTCGTCTTCGTCAAGGATCTCATCAAGGAAGGGCTGCTCGATAACCCACTGATGATCCAGCTGTGCCTCGGCATCCCCTATGGGGCGCCCGACGATCCGATGACGACGATGGCGCTGGTCAACCAATTGCCCGAGGGCGCGATCTTCTCCGGCTTCTCGATCGGCTCGCGGCAATTGCCGTTCGTCGCGATGGCGGTGCTGGCGGGGGGCAACGTCCGCGTTGGGCTGGAGGATAATCTCTATCTCCAGCGCGGGGTGAAGGCGTCGAACGCCGATCTCGTCACCCGCGCGAAGACGATCATCGAGGCGATGAACGTCCGCGTGATGGGCCCGGCCGAGGTGCGCGAGAAGCTCAAGCTCAGGAAGGCCGCCTGACATGATCGCCACGGTGCGCAAGGCCGGGCTGGTCGGCGGTGGGGTGATCGGCGCCGGCTGGGCGGCGCGGCTGCTGCTCAACGGCATCGACGTCGCGATCTTCGATCCCGATCCCGAGATCGGGCGCAAGGTGGAGACGGTGCTCGCCGGCGCGCGGCGCGCGTGGCAGCGGTTGATCCCGGCGGGGCTTCCCGCCGAGGGCAAGTTGCGGCTCGCCTCTTCGGTCGAGGATGCCGTCGCCGATGCCGATTTCGTCCAGGAGAGCCTGCCCGAGCGCGAGGACCTCAAGATCGACGTCCTCGGCCGCATCGATCGCGCGACCCGTCCCGATGTGGTGATCGGCTCGTCGACTTCCGGGCTGCTCCCGACGCGGCTGCAATCGGGGATGGCGCATCCCGAGCGGCTGGTGGTCGGGCATCCGTTCAACCCGGTCTATCTGCTCCCGCTGGTCGAGATCTGCGGCGGCGCGGCGACCTCCGACGCGACCAAGCAATGGGCGGCGGATTTCTACATCTCGCTCGGGATGCATCCGCTCCACGTCCGCAAGGAGATCGACGGCTTCATCGCCGATCGCCTGCTCGAGGCGTTGTGGCGCGAGGCCTTGTGGCTGGTCAACGACGGCATCGCCACCACCGAGGAGATCGACGACGCGATCCGCTACGGCGCGGGGCTGCGCTGGTCGTTCATGGGCACCTTCCTGATCTATCGCGTCGCCGGCGGCGAGGCGGGGATGCGGCATTTCCTCGCGCAATTCGGCCCCGCGCTGAAATTGCCCTGGACCAAGCTGGAGGCGCCCGAGCTGACCGATGCCTTGGTCGATCGCGTCGCCGAGCAATCCGACGATCAGGCCGGCGGCACCTCGATCCGCGAGCTGGAGCGAATCCGCGACGACGCGCTGATCGCGGTGCTCTCGGGGCTGCGCGGCGAGGATTATGGCGCGGGCAAGACGCTCGCCGATTATGCTCGCGCGCTGATGGCGAAGCTGCCCGCCCCGGCGACCGAGGTGGACGAGACGAGGCCGCTCGCGCTGCACGAGGCGCCAGTCGCGGCCGACTGGATCGACTATAACGGCCATATGACCGAGCACCGCTATCTGCAGGTGTTCGGCGATACGACCGATGCGTTGCTGCGCTATCTGTCGGTCGACGCCGATTATCTCGCGAACGGCGGGAGCTGGTATACGGTCGAGACGCATATCCGGCATCTCGGCGAGACCAAGGCCGGCGACCGCCTCGCCGCGACGACCCAGATCCTCGGCGCGGCCGAGAAACGGCTCCACGTCTTCCACAGCCTGTCGCGCGCGAGCGACGGCGCCTGCGTCGCGACCGCCGAACAGATGCTGCTCCACGTCGACGCCAGGACCGGGCGTGGCGGCCCCGCCTCGGGGACGCCCGCCGCAAAGGTCGCGGCGCTGGCCAAGGCGCAGGCCGGGCTTGCCCCGCCCGACGGCGCCGGGCGACGGATTTCGATGCCGGGGAAATAGTCGAAAACGATAAAGAGGAGAGGATGATGAAGATCGGATTGCTCGCGCTGCCGGCCATGTTGATCGGGGCGACCCCGGCGCTGGCCGATCCGCCCTCGGTGCCGGCGATCGGCGCGATCCAGTCCGACTTCGACGATTTCGGCCCGGCGGTGCAGTCGCTGACCCTGCCGTCCGGCCGGGTGGTCCATTATACCGACACCGGCGAGGCCGGCGGCCGCACCGTCCTGTTCATCGGCGGCACAGGCACCAGCGCGCGCGCTGCGGGGATGACCGATTTCCTCAAGACATTGCGCCAGCAGCTCAAGCTGCGCTTCATCACCGTCGAGCGTAACGGCTTCGGCGACACCGCATTCAAGCCCGATTGGGGGTTTGCCGATTATGCCGGTGAGGTGCGCGCGGTGCTCGATCATCTCGCGGTCAAGCGCTTCGCCGGAGTCGCGATCTCGGGCGGCGGGCCGTATATGGCGGCGGTCGCCGGGGCGATGCCCGAGCGGTTGATCTCGGTCCATATGCTCGCCACTGCCGCCACCTCGGCGGGCTCGGCGCGGTGCAAGGTATCGCTCGAACAGGCCACCGCGGGGGTCAGATCCTCGGTACAGAACCCGCAAAGCTGGTGGGCCTTCCCCGCCAACAGCCCGACCTTCCGCATCCCCGGCTTCTCCGATCGCGCTTATGAGGAAGGCGCACGCACCTTCTTCATCCGCGGCCAGATGGGCGATCCCACCCCCGAGGCGGCGGAGATGCTGCGCTATTGCGGCCCCGCCCCCGATGTCTCGAAGGTCACCGCGCCGGTGCATATCTATCAGGGCGGCGCCGATCCCTTGGTGAAGATCGACCAGGCCGAATATTGGCGCAGCCATTATCCCAATGTCGCCTCGTTCCGCGTCTTCCCCGGCGAAGCGCATGACGTGCAATATCGCCACTGGGATCAGGTGCTGATCGAACTCGCCGGTTTCGCCGACCAGAGTGTGATCTGTGAGGCCGGCAAGACGCGGGCGGTGGCCAAGGCAGAAGCGGAGGGATTGGTGGCAAAGGGCGCGACGCTCGGCATCTGCGCCTGGGCGCGGCGCTAGCGCATCGGGCGCGAAATGTGATCCCCCTTGTGTCCCCCGCGAAGGGGCCCCGTCAAAGTAGTACTTTGACGGGAACCCAAGGCGGGGACCCAGTCTGGGCTCCCGCCTTCGCGGGAGCACAAGGTTGCCCCAACGGTGCGCCGATTTGCGGAGAAAAATTCACACACGCCTACGCAAAGCGGTTGACTCACGCCGCTCGCCCAGCGGAAACGGGCGCCGAGGGCTAACCGGCGGAGGCAATCGATGAACATCTCGCGGAAACTGATCGGCGCGACGGCGCTGGCCTTGGCCGTATCGGCCCCCGCCCCGCTGATCGCCCGCGGCAAGGCGCAAGTCGCACGCCCCGCCGCCGCACGGGTCGCCGCGATCCCGTTCACCGCCGCCTCGGTCACCCGCGCGGGCGGCGGCTACCGCATCGAATGGACCGGGCAGAATGCCGGCACGGTACGCGTCTTCGCCAGCGAGCGCCCCGATCCGGTATCGACCGGCAAGCCGGTGGCGGAGGGGCTGGGTACCGCCGCGGTGACGGTCGATGGGCTCGCCCCCGATCATCGCTGGTTCTTCACGCTCGTTCCCGCGGAAGGCGAGCCGCTGGTCGTCGCCGATCGCGGGCTGCATCTCGCGACGGTGCCCAATTTGCGCGACATCGGCGGCTATCGCACCAGCGACGGCCGCTGGGTGAAGATGGGGCTGATCTATCGCTCGGATCAGCTCAACCGGCTGAGCGATGCCGATCTCGCGGCGATGGGCAGACTCGGACTGACCACCATTGCCGATCTGCGCACCGTCGCCGAGCGCACTCGCGAACCCGATCGCGTCGCGGCGGGCGCCGAGCCGCTGGTGCTCGATATCGCCAAGGACAGCCAGGGCTCATTGGGCGGCGACATGCGCGGCGCGATGGCGGCGATCGCCTCCGGGCATGCCGCGGAGATGCTGGTCGACGCCAACCGCGAGTTCGTCTCGCTGCCCAGCGCGCGCGCTGGCTACCGCGACCTGCTCCAGAAGCTCGAAGCACCGGGCACCAATGCCCTGCTCTATCATTGCACCGCTGGGAAGGACCGCACCGGCTGGGCCAGCGCGGTGATCCTCACCCTGCTCGGTGTCCCGCGTGAGACGGTGCTGCACGATTATATGCTCAGCAACACCTATCTGCGCGCCAAGAACGATGCGGCGCTCGCCGCGCTCGCCAAATCGGGGTCGCCGATGAAACCCGCCTATCTCGAAGCGGCGATGACGGTGCGCCCCGATTATATCCAGGCGGCGTTCGACGAGGTCGAGCATCGCTACGGCTCGTTCGACAATTATATCCGCCACGGGCTCGGGCTCACCGAGGCCGACATTAAGGCATTGCGGGCGCGCTATCTGACGAAGTGATCCACCCCGGCACAGGCCGGAGCTGGTCGCGACTGGACCCCGGTCTTTGCCGAGGTGGTGCGCTCTTCCTTGTGCTCCCGCCTTCCCGGGAGCGCAAGGGCGGCTCGACGTGATCCCAATTAACCGCAGGGCGCTCAGCCGCGCTGCGGGATCGTCGCCACGAGCGGCTCGTGCCCCCAGCCGGCAAGCAATGCGCGCAGCGTCGCACCCGGCAGCCCCACCGTCGCGGTGTTGCGCAACGGGTGAACATTGACCTGCGCGGCCTCGGCGAGATCGGTGTCGATCACCACTCGCACCCGCGCCTCGCGGTCGTTGATCGCGGCGAGCGGGGTAACCGATCCGGGCGCCACCCCCAGCAGCGCCTGCATATCCTCGGCCTTGCCGAAGCTCAGCTTCTTCGCGCCGATTACCCCGGCGAGCGCCTTCAGGTCGACGCTCTTGGCGTGATCGACCGTCACCAGCCAGAAGGCGCCGCCCGAATCCTTGAGGAACAGGTTCTTGGTATGCGCACCGGGCATCGCGGCGTGGATCGCCAGGCTCTCCTCGACGGTGAACACCGCCTGATGTTCGAGCACGTCCCAGCCCAGCCCGCGATCGGCAAAGGCAAGGCGCAGCGCTTCCTCGCTCATTTGAACACCACCGTCCGTTGGCCGTTGAGCATCACGCGATGCTCGCAATGCGCCTTGACCGCGCGGGTCAGCACGCGGCTTTCGGTTTCCTGCCCCTGCGCGATGAGATCGTCGGCCGTATCGGCGTGATCGACCGTTGACACGTCCTGCGCAATGATCGGCCCCTCATCGAGATCGGGGGTGACATAATGCGCGGTCGCGCCGACCATCTTCACCCCGCGCTCCCACGCGCGATGATAGGGCCGCGCGCCCTTGAAGGCGGGGAGCGAGCTGTGGTGGATGTTGATCACCTTGCCCTGTAGCGCGCGGCAGGCTGAATCCGACAAGACCTGCATGTAGCGGGCGAGGATGATCAGATCGACCTGCTGTTCCTCGATCAACGCGAGCAGCTTCTGCTCCTGCTCGGCCTTGGTTGCCGGCGTGATCGGCAGATAGTGATAGGGAATCCCTTCGTGCTCGGCGCGCCGCCGCCAGATCTCGTGATTGGAGACGATTGAGGTCACCTCGATCGGCAGATAGCCGGTGACCGCGCGATAGAGGAGATCGTTGAGGCAGTGGCCGCCCTTGCTGACCATGATCAGCGCGCGCTGCTTCACCGACAGATCATGGACCTGCCATTGCAGATCGAACGCCGCCGCGACCGGCAGGAAGCCGCGCCCGAAGCTCTCGGTGGTCATCCCCGTCGGGCCGGTGAAGGTAACGCGCATGAAGAAGCGCCCGCTGTCGGCATCGCCGAACTGCGCATTATGGACGATGTTGCAATCCTGTGCGGCGATCGAATTGGCGATCGCCGCGACGATCCCCTTCCGATCGACGCACGACACCAGCAACACGAAATCGGGCTTGGCCATGTTCATCCCCGTCATCCCTCACCGCTCTAGCATCTACGCATGCGCCCGGAAGGCGGAAAGTCGACTGGCTTTTCATAAGAACATGTAATATACAGTTTCAGGTAATTTTATTGCGGAGCCTGCCTGATGCGCCTGCCGCCCGAGTTCGATCTTCACGCGCTGGAGGTGTTCGTCCTCACCGTCGAGCTGGGCGGGATGACGGCGAGCGCGCAGCAATTGCGCATCACCCAATCGGCGGTGTCGCAGACGATCACGCGGCTGGAACAGGGCATCGGCACCGCGCTCTTCGATCGATCGCTGCGCCCCTTGGGCGTCACCCCCGCGGGGCGCGCCTTGTACGAGCGCGCGCGTACCCTGCTCTCCACCGCGCGGCGCGTGGTCGACGAGGTGCGCGAAGGCGCGCAACAGCCGATCGACCAGATCACGATCGGCATGGCCGAAACCCTGGCCACCCTGCTCACCGCCCCATTGCTCCACCACGCCGGCAAAAGGGTCGGGCGGTGGCGGGTGCGCTCGGGGATATCGCTCAACCAGCAACAGGATTTCCTCGCCCGCCGGTGCGACATGCTGGTTACGGGGAGCAACACGCTCGAAAAACACCCCGGGATCGAGCATCACGACGTTACCGACGATCCGTTCGTGCTCGTCTTTCCTGGCGATTATCACGGGTCGCCCGATCCGGCCGAAGCGGCGGGGCGGCTCCCCTTCGTGCGCTATTCGCTCGATACCGGCATGGGGCAGCGGATCGAAAGCCAGCTCACCCGGATGAAGCTCGCGCTGCCCAATGTGATCGAGGTCGACATCATCCACCAGCAGCTCACGATCGTCGCGCTGGGGATCGGCTGGAGCATCACCTCATTGCTGTGCCTCGCGGCGATGCCCGGATTGATCCCGCAGCTGCGCGTCGAGCCGATGCCGCGTGGGCGGTTCTCCCGCCGCATCCAGGTCGTCGCGCGGGCCGGCGAACTCGGCGATCTCGCCGCCAGCACCGCGGGCCTCGCGCGCGCGGTGATCCACGAACAGGCGCTTCCCCCGGTGCTCGCGCGATTGCCGTGGGCGGCGCCGGTCGCCCGCTAGCGGCCGGTCGAACTTTTTTCTTCGGCCGCCCGTCTCCACATCGTGGGCCCTTTTCGTTAACCATCTTCTCGCGCCGATGAAATCACGCGCAAGCGATCGACAATCTCCTTCATTTTGAAGGCGTCATCTTGAAAATCCCGTGATGATCATGGCAAATAGAAATCCCGTTCAGCGGGACCTCCCAGAACGCGGCCGGGCAGCGTTTTGCCCGGCCGTCTTTTTTTTACTGGTAAAATTCTCGCATACGCGCGGGGCCAGCCCCCGAGATATTTGAACCGCTGGCGCTTCGGCGAGCATGACAAAGACCTGTGCGCGGCTCTGTTGATACTGTGCCGGCCCGATCGGCCCGCCACGCCCGGCCCGCGCCGAAGAGCCAACTTTTCCTCCCCATTCTGGGGCTATATGCTTGGGGGCGTGACTGGAGACGATCGCTTCAACAAGCTCAACGAGCGCCAGCGGCATTATCTGCGCGCGGTCCTGATTCGACAGAATTCGGCCGAGATCGCGCGTGCCGAGCGCGAGCGCGGGAACGAGGTATCGAAGGCGGCGATCGACAAGGTCATCAAACAGGCGATGGAGCGGATCGGGACGAATTCGCGCTTCGACGCCGCGCGTCAGTTCGCCGAATACGAGGCGCGCCAGGGGGTCCACCGATTGGACCTCCCGCCAGAGGACCTTTTGTCCCCCCGGCAATCGGGCGCAAAGACGTCCTCGTCGAACGAACGGGATCAGGCAATCAACGGGGATATCTCGCTGACCTTTCGCGATACCGAACTCACTTTCGGCGCGATATCGGCGGGTAATAATGAAACGCTGGCCCCCGCGGCCTTGGGACCAACGGGCACCACCCCGGGGGTCATCTGGAGCCGGGTGTGGCGGTCGCTGGCGATAACCCTGGCCCTCGTTTTGGCGACGATCGCGCTCGGCAACATGTACGCCCAGCTGTCTCGTTAATCGCTCCAGGGGGTTCCTCGGAGCCACATACGTAAGGCGCAGCGGATGCTGTCGCCTGAGGAGGCTCTATGTCTGAATATGAACAGGATTTTCGCGAAATCGGCCTCGTGCTTCGCGGCTTCGAGCGCAGTATCGACGCGGCGCTGGCCGACGGATGCGATCTCCTCAAGGCCGCCACGGTCAAGAGCAATGACATCGGCATCGCCGCCCCTGTCTCGCAGCCGATCATCGCGTCGTTGTTCGGTACGCTCGAACTCGCGATGAAGGCGCGCAACCAGGCATCCGAAGCGCACCTGCAGCTCAAGGAATTCCGCACGGTCATCCGCAAGGGTCCAAGCGCGTTCGGCGATTGCTGCAGCTCGTTGCCGACGGGCGTCGAGGAGAAAGTGCTCCGCGCGGTCGCCTGAGACCGATTGTCGGCTTGACCGGCTCATGGCTCCATGATCCGGTCAAGCCATGCGGATGACGATCTTTGCAATCCTTCTGGTAACCAGCGTCCTGTCGGCGCTCCTGATCGGTGACCGGAATGCGCGACGGATCGGGGTCATTCTGACCCTGGCCGCCCTGGCGACCTGGCTCATCCCGTTTACCGGGTCCGAGCGCGTCGTGCACATTTCCTGGAAGCTCGTCACGGTCGATGTGGTGACCTGGTTAGCCCTTTTAGGCGTTGTCGCATGTTCCGAAGCACGCTGGCCTTCCTGGATCGCCGCGCTGCAAGGCGTGACGGTGTTGTCGCATCTTGCGGGGCTGATGCCGGGTATCGCCCCCTGGGTCTATGTCCGGGGGACGGTTTCCTGGTCATGGCCGATCGTGATCCTTCTGCAATTCGTGACGTTGCGCGACTGGCCGCCCGTGCGGAAGCGTCTCGCGCGCTGGTGGCCGCGCTTATCCGGCCGATCGCCGGGCATCAAAGCGAGCAAGTCGCAGCCGAACTGATCGCCACCTTCGGCGGCCTCCGCCAGATCCTCGGCGCCGACACCGCGTCGCTCCCGGACCAGCTTCGACCGAGCGTCCAGCACCTCCGCCAGACCGAGCAGCTGTTTTCCCAGCTGCTCCGCGAGCAGCTCCAGAATACGATGCTGCTCGACCAGCCGGCGCTGGTGGAGCGATACCTTACGCACGAAATGGGAAGCCTCTCGGTCGAGCAGATCCGGGTGATGTACCTGGATTCATCCTATCGGCTGATAAAGGATCAGGTCGTCGCGAGCGGCACGCGATGGAAGGTTCGCGTCGAAATCCATAAAATCCTTCGTAAGTGCATCCTGTTCGACGCGAGTGCGATCATCATCGCGCACAATCATCCGTCGAGCCGCTGGAAACCGACGCCGCACGATATCGAGAGCACGCGTATTCTTGCCGAGGCAAGCCGCCTGCTTTCGATCGAATTCGTCGATCATTGGATCGTCACCGAAAGTGGCGCGCTGAGCATGCGCGCCGCGGGCTTGTTATGAGCCAAGGCCACCCCGAACCCGGATCAAAGTCCACATGACCCTAGCTGCATCCTCCCCGCGATCGATCGCCCTTGCGAGCTTCATGCTGTCGATCAGGCGCAGGCGCGAGACGGTCTTCCCCGATCTCGACGTCGGCGATCTGGCGTGGAACCTGTTGCTCGATCTGTATATTCATCACGGTGTCGAGCGCCGGGTCTCGATCACCGCGCTATGCGCGACCGCCGGGGCGCCGACATCGACCGCGTTGCGCCATGTCAACGCCTTGATCGACAGTGGGATTTTCACGCGCGAGCCCGATCCGCTTGACCGGCGGCGGGCCTTCGTCCGCCTCGCGCCCCAGGTGATCGCCGCGCTCGACCAATTCCTGTCGGATCAATTCCAGCGCGCGCAAACAACACTCAGAGATTGAAGGAAAAAATGAAGAAGAGCGCGCTGCACGGCGCCGGCTGGCGGCGCTAACTGCGCCGTTCGGCCACCAGATAGCCGGCGAAAGCGCATGAAACGAACGACAGCAGCTTCAATATGTCGAGATCGACCTGCGAAAAATACCGTTCGGCGAGGCTGATGATCGAGAATAACAGAAAGAATATTGAAGCGAGCCCGAATAATACCAAAAACCCTTCCGGCTTGATCGGTATATAGGCGAATAGTATTTTCTTAAACCAGACCCTGTCATCCATAGTTAACCATGCCCCGACCCGATTGAGTCACCGCCCGCGTCCAGTCGACTGGACGCCAGGCCCGGGCCTTAATCGGCGACAGACACCAAGTAACCGATAGAAAGAACCATATTTGTTCTTTCTGGGCGCGGCGGAACAGCGTTCAGCGATCCGCAATCGTCGCGACGAGCGCATGCCACAGCCACGGCGCGAAGCTGCGCCACACCTCGATGCGGAAGCGCGTCGTGTCCTCGCGCAGCAGGATGATCTCGACCGTCTCGAACAATGTGCGCGTCGCGCGCCCGACCGCGAAACGATCGAGATCGAGCGGGCAGCCGGTCGCGATCGCCGCCGCGGCCCCTGTCCCCTCGACAACGAAGCCGAGCGCCCGGTCCGACACGTCGACCACGCTTACCGGCAGCCCCGCGCCGTCGGGCACGCGCTCCCCGGCGGGCAGCAGCGCATAATATTCGTCGGGGCCGAGGCAGGCGATACCGCCCTGCATATCCCCGATCCGCGCGGGCAGCGCTCGCCCGATCACGCCGGCCAAGGTCGCGGGATCGCGCGCGCGGAGCGAATAGCGCGCGGCGGCCGGTGCGAGGCTCAAGCGCACGTCATGCCCGGAGACTGGCGCGGTGCCGACCACAAGGTCTGCCGCCGAAACGGCAAGCGGCGTGATCTCAATCATTGAGCCGGCTCCCTTCGGCATCGTAAAAGACCGTCGGGCCCACCACCGCGCGGATCGTCTTCCCCGGCATCGGCACATGCAGCGTCTCACCGGTCCGCGCGCGTCCGTCGCGCACCAGCGCCAGCGCGATCGAGCGGCCGAGCGTCGCGCTCCAATAAGAAGAGGTGACGTGCCCGAGCATTGTCATCGGCACCGGCTGGTTGGGATCGGCAACGATCTGCGCGCCCTCCTCGAGCACCTCATCGGGGTCTTCGGTCAACAGTCCGACAAGCTGCTTTCGCCCGCTCGCCACGATATCCGGACGCATCATCGAGCGCTTGCCGACGAAATCGGGCTTCTTCTTACCCACCGCCCAATCCATTCCGGCGTCCCCCGGCGTCACCGTCCCGTCGGTATCCTGCCCGACGATGATGAAGCCCTTTTCGGCACGCAGGACGTGCATCGTTTCGGTGCCGTAGGGGGTGATGCCGAAACGCTGCCCGGCGGCGTGAACCGCCTGCCACACCATGCGAGCATCACCTGCCGGGACATTGATTTCAAAACCCAATTCGCCGGTGAAGCTCACCCGGAACAGCCGCGTCGGGGCGCCGCAGATACGCCCCTCGCGCACCGCCATATGCGGGAAGGCGTCGGGCGAAAGGTCGATCCCCTCGACCAGCGGCGCGATCACGTCGCGCGCGCGCGGGCCCTGTACCGCGATCACCCCCCAATGTTCGGTCGTGCTGGTCAGCCAGACGTCGAGGTCGCTCCATTCGGTCTGGAGATAATCCTCCATCATCGCCAGCACGCGCGCCGCGCCCCCGGTGGTGGTGGTGACGTGGAAACGATCCTCGGCCATCCGCCCCGCGACGCCGTCATCGGTGATGAACCCGTCCTCGCGTAGCAGCAGGCCATAGCGGCAGCGGCCCGGCTGGAGCGATTTCCACGGGTTGGTGTACATGCGGTTGAGGAATTCGGCGGCATCGGGGCCGACCACCTCGATCTTGCCGAGGGTTGAGGCGTCGAACATCCCCACGCCATCGCGCACCGCGCGACATTCGCGCGCCACCGCGGCGTGCATATCCTCGCCGCCCTGCGGGAAGTAACGCGCGCGGCGCCATTGCGCGACATTCTCGAACACCGCGCCGTTCGTCGCCGCCCAATCGTCGATCGCGGTCTTGCGCAGCGGCTGGAACAAGGCGTCCTTGTGATGCCCGATCAGCGCGCCGAAGGTCTGCGGAGTATAGGGCGGGCGGAAGGTGGTAAGCCCGACCTCGGTCACCGGCCGCGCCAGCGCCTCGGAGGCGATGCGCAGGCCGTTGAGGTTCGAGGTCTTGCCCTGGTCGGTCGCCATACCGTTGGTGGTGTAGCGCTTGATATGCTCGATGGAACGATAGCCTTCGCGTACCGCGAGCTCGATATCGCGCGACTTCACGTCATTCTGGTAATCGACGAATGCCTTCTGCTGATGCGCCGGTTTGGCCGAGGGCAGCGCCGCGACCGCCACGCCGCCGCCGAAATCCCAATCGCCGCTGCACGCGCCGACGCAGCGCACCCGTTCAATTGATTTATCAGGAAGATAGGCGCCCGAGCTATCATCCCATCGTAGCGGACCGCGCGCCTGACTCCATAGATGGACGCTCGGCGTCCAGCCGCCCGCCATCAGCAAGGCGTCGCACGCGATGCGTTGCGCGGCACCGGTGCCGCCCGGCGCGATCGTCACGCCGCTGACCGCCTTGCGCCCCGTCACCCCGGTCACCGCATAGCCGAGATGACAGGCGATCCCCGCCGCCTTCGCCGCAGCGAGCAATGCCGCATCGACCGTCTCGCGCAGATCGACGATCGCTGCGATCACCACCCCCGCTTCGGCCAGCGCCAGCGCGTCGCGCCAGCCGCTGTCGTGGACCGCCATTACCACCACGCGCCGCCCGACCGCGACGCCGTAGCGCAGCGCCAAGGTCCGCGCCGCCCCGGCGAGCATCACGCCGGGAACGTCGTTGCCGTCGAACACCAGCGGCCGCTCGATCGCGCCCTGCGCCAGCACGACCTCGCCCGCGCGGATCCGCCACAGCCGCTCGCGCGCGCCGTTGGCGTCGGTGGGCGCGAGATGATCGGTCAACCGCTCGACCGCGCCGATGAAATTCTGGTGATAGAAACCGAACGCCGTGGTGCGCGACAGGATGCGCACATTGGGCATCGCCGCGAGCCGCGCCAGCGCGTCCGCCAGCCACGCCCATTGTCCCGGATCGGCGAGCGCGCCGCCACCGACTTCCTCGCCTTCGTCGATCAGGATCACCCGGCCGCCGGCCTCTGCCGCCGTCAACGCGGCGTCGATGCCGGCCGGGCCGCCACCGACCACCAGCGTCTCGCAATGCGCGTAAGTCGCGGCATAATGATCGGCGTCGCGCGTCGTGGGGCTTTCGCCGAGCCCCGCCATCCGCCGGATCGCCGGCTCGTATAATTTCTCCCACGCGGAGCGCGGCCACATGAAGGTCTTGTTGTAGAAACCGGCCGGGAAAAAGGCGCCGAGCCGGTCGTTGATCGCGCCGAGGTCGAAGCCGAGCGAGGGATAACGGTTCTGGCTTTCGGCGACGAGCCCGCCATGCAGCGGCACCGACGGCGCGCGCAGGTTCGGCGTCGTTCGCCCCGTCCCGCGCGTCACCGTGACGAGCGCATTGGGCTCCTCCACCCCTGCCGCGAGCAGCCCGCGCGGGCGGTGATATTTGAACGACCGCCCGAACAAAGTGACCCCGCTCGCCACCAGCGCCGAGGCGAGACTGTCTCCCTCAAACCCGCGATAGCCGCGCCGGTCGAAGGTGAAGGCGATCGCCCGGCTGCGATCGATCCGCCCTCCCGCGGGCAACCGATAGCCGCTCACCGCCGCGCCTCGCCGGCCTTGTAGGTCGTTTCGATCACGTCGCTCACCGTATCGCGCACCGCGTTGAAGAAGCGACCGCAGCCGTGGGTATGCCGCCAGCGCTCATGATGCCGGCCGCGCGGGTTGCGGCGCAGATAGAGATAGCTTTCCCATTGCGTGTCATCGAGCGCCGACGGATCGAGCGGGCGCGCGATATGCGCCTCGCCGCCATAGACGAATTCCACCTCGGCGCGGTCCTCGTCGCAATAAGGGCAATGGATCAGCAGCATCGTTGGTCCGTTTCGAGATATCGCGCGCGCGCCACAACCGCCCCGTCACCCCGGCCTTGAGCCGAGGTCCATCGGGAGGCAGGCGCAGGACAAGAGGCTCTGGCCGCAGCATTGCGAGGCACAACGGACCCCGGCAAAGCCTGCCCCGAGCGCCTGCCTTGCAGGCGGTCGAAGGGGCCGGGGCGACCAAGGGAGGAGACAGGCATCCCGCCGCTCAATGCGCGACCGCCGCGGCGGCGGCCTCGTCGATCAGCGCGCCGTTGCGGAAGCGATCGAGGTTGAACGGCGCGTTGATCGCGTGCGGCGCATCATGCGCGATCGTATAGGCGAGCAGATCCCCCGCCCCCGGGGTCGCCTTGAACCCGCCGGTGCCCCAGCCGCAATTGACGTACAGCCCCGGCACCGGGGTCTTGCCGAGGATCGGCGAGCGATCCGGCGTCACGTCGACGATCCCGCCCCAGTTCCTGAGCATCCGCATCCGCGTGAAGATCGGAAAGATCTCGCAGATCGCCGCCAGATTATGCTCGATGATGTGGAGCGCGCCGCGCTGCGAATAGCTGGTATATTGGTCGGTCCCCGCGCCGATCACCAATTCGCCCTTGTCGGACTGGCTGATATAGGCGTGGACGCTGTTCGACATCACGACGCAGGGGAAGATCGGCTTGACCGGCTCCGACACGAGCGCCTGCAGCGGATAGCTTTCGAGCGGGAATTCGAGCCCCGCCATCTTCATCACCAGCGAGCTGCTGCCCGCCGCCGAGACGCCGATCTTCTTTGCTGCGATAAAACCACGTTCGGTTTCAACGCCTTGTACCGCGCCGTCAACACCGCGTCTGATCCCGGTGACCGCGCAATTCTGGATGATATCGACCCCCAGGGCCGCGGCGGCGCGGGCATAGCCCCAGGCGACGCTGTCGTGCCGCGCGGTCCCGCCGCGCCGCTGCAGCGCGCCGCCGAGCACGGGGTGCCGCGCATTAGGCGAGATATCGAGCGGCGGGCAATATTCGCGGCATTCCTCCGCGCTCAGCCATTCATTGTCGACGCCGTTCAGCCGGTTGGCGTGGATATGGCGCTTGAAGCTCTGCACGTCATGCACGTTATGCGCGAGCATCAGCACCCCGCGCTTCGAATACATGACGTTGAAATTGAGCTCCTGGCTCAGCCCGTCCCACAATTTGACGGCGTGATCGTAGAGGTGCGCGCTTTCGTCGTAGAGATAGTTGGAGCGGATGATCGTGGTGTTGCGCCCGGTATTGCCGCCGCCAAGCCAGCCCTTTTCGATCACCGCGACATTGCGGATGCCGTAGCGGCTGGCGAGATAATAAGCCGCGCCGAGCCCGTGCCCGCCCGCGCCGACGATGATCGCGTCATAGCTCGATTTGGGCGGTTTGTCGGGCCAATGCTCGGGCCAGTCCTGATGCCCGCGCAGCGCCTCGGCGAACAGGCTGAAGGCTGAAAAGCGCCGCATCACGCCCCCTGCACCGCGAGCGCCGCGACGCCGCGCTCGACGTAGAATGTCTTGAACGCGTCGACCAGTTTCTCCTCGACCGAATACATCCCCTGGCGGTAGCCGTCGCCGCGGATTCCGGCGTGGTTGAGGCTGGCGAGCTTGCTGTCCTGCTTGTTGGTCGCGCGCCACACCGCGGCGAGATTGTCGGGATCGTAATCGACCCCTTCGACCGCATCCTCATGCACCAGCCAGCTCGTCCGCAGCAAAGTCTTGTCGGGTCCCAAGGGCACGAGCGAGAAGGTCACGACATGATCGCAGCAGAAATGGTGCCACGAATTGGGCTGGGTCCAGATCGACAGGCTGGTCGGCTCCTCGCCGTGCGGCCAGATCAATTTCTGCGAGGCGACCTTGCCGTCGAGCGTCTGCGACACCGCGCCATGCGCCAGCGGCAACCGCGCGACACGATGCCACCAGCCGTCAGGAAACTCCACCAAATCACGGTAAAAGCCTAGTTCTTCCCAACGCTGGCGCTGTTCCTCGAGCATTGCGTCGAACTTCGCGTCGTCGACCACATCGGCCTCGCCATCCTCCGGCAGGCCTTTGCCGAAGCCATAGGTGGAAAGCGATTTGAGCAATTCGGGATGGCTGACATCGCAGTGATAACACTCGCGATTATTCTCCATCACCAGCTTCCAATTGGCCGGCTCGATCAGATCGTCCTGCACCGCGACCTTGAGGCGGCTGAGGTCGTAGAGCGCGATCTGCTCGGCAATATCGGCCTTCGCCCGATCAATCGGCGGTGGATTTTCGGCGAAGCAGACGAAGATCAGCCCGCCGATATTCTCCAGCGCGAGCGGGCGCAGGCCATAGGCCGATTTCTCGAATTCGGGCGGCATGTTGCGCGCGGCGAGCAATTTTCCGTCGAGCCCGAAGGTCCACTGGTGATAGGGACACATGATGCGCGGCACGTGCCCGGTCCGCGCGTCGCACAGTTTCGCGCCGCGATGCGTGCAGGTATTGTGGAACGCGCGCACCTCGCCGTCGCGCCCGCGCACGATGATCGCCGAGGTCTCGCCCAGCTCAAACAGATAGAAATCGCCCGGGTTCTTCACATGCGCGACGGTGCAGGCATAGAGCCACACCGATTTCAGCATCACCTCGGCATCGAAATGATAGGCTTCCTCGCCGACATAGAGCTGCTGCGGCAGCGAGAAGCCGGGGCGGTCCTGCTTCAGCAAATCGGCGATCGCGGCAAATCGGGTCATCGCGTCAGCTCCGCAACGCATTGTTCTCTGGATCGAAGGGCGAATCCGCGATCACCACCGCGCGATGCGGCTGGCCGAGAATGACGATCTCCATCTCGGTCCCCGGCGTAGCATGTTGCGGCGCGACCATCGCCAGCGCGAGCGACTTGCCCGTCCGCCAGCCATAACCGCCCGAGGTGGCGCGACCGATCAGTTCGCCGTCGCGCTGGATCGGCTCCGACCCGCGCGCATCGGCGTCGGTCACGCCATCCACCTCCAGCGTCACGAATTGCCACTTCAGCCCCGCCTCCTTGCGCGCGAGCAGCCCCGCGCGGCCGATAAAGTCGGGCTTCTTGAAGCTGACGAACCGCTCCAGCCCGCTTTCCAGCGCAGCATATTCGATCGAAAGCTCGCGCGGGATCAGTTTATAGCCCTTTTCGAGCCGCAGACTGTCCATCGCGCGGATCCCGAACGGGCGGATATCATGCGCCGCGCCCGCCGCCATCAATTTGTCGAAGATGTAATTCTGCATCTCGATCGGGTGGTGGATCTCCCAGCCCAGTTCGCCGATGAAATTGACCCGCAGGGCATCGACCGGCGCCGCGCCGATCGAGATGCGCTGACCCGTCAGCCACGGGAACGCCTCGTTCGACAGATCGGCGCGGGTCACCGCCTTGAGCACGTCGCGCGCCTTCGGCCCGGCGAGCACCAGCACCCCCATCTGCGTCGTCAGCCGCTCGAAGCGCACCGAGCCGTCGGTCGGTAGCGCCTTTTGCAGATAATCGTGATCGTGCCGCTCGAGCGCGCCGGCCGAGACCAGATAATAAGTCTGCGGCGCCTTTTTATAGACGGTGAACTCCGCGCGTACCCCGCCCTCCTGCGTGAGCAGATAGGAGAGCGAGAGCTTGCCGACCTTCTTCGGCACGACATTGCTGAGCAGCCCGTTGAGCCAGTCTTCCGCACCGGGGCCGGAAATCAGGCATTTGGCGAAGGCGCTCATGTCCTGGATGCCGACATGCTCGTGGACGTGGCGGCATTCGCGCCCGACATGCTCGAAATAGTTGGAGCGGCGGAACGACCATTTCTCGCGGATCGGCTCGCCCGCCACGTCGGGGTGATTGTGGTTGAGGATCACATCCGCCCGATCGAGATCGGCGTCGCTCAGCTCATACCCCTCGGGCGCGAACCAATTGGGGCGCTCCCAGCCGAACACGCTGCCGAACACCGCGCCGAGTGCCTTCATCCGGTCATAGCAGGGCGTGCGGCGCAGCGGGCGCGCCGCCTCACGCTCCTCGTCGGGATAGTGGACGGTGAAGACCTTGGCATAGGCCTCCTCGTTCTTCTCGATCAGATAGCCTTCGGCGGCATAATCGCCGAAGCGGCGCGGATCGACGCCCATCATGTCGATGCTCGGTTCGCCCTCGACGATCCATTGCGCGAGTTGCCACCCCGCCCCGCCCGCGGCGGTGATGCCGAAGCTATGCCCTTCGTTGAGCCAGAAATTGCGCCGGCTCCACGCCGGGCCGACGATCGGTGAACCATCGGGGGTATAGGCAATCGCGCCGTTATAAACCTTCTTCACCCCGACCTCGCCGAACGCAGGCACGCGCGCGATCGCCGAGAGGATATAGGGCTCGAGCCGCTCGAGCGCATCGGGGAACAACTCATACTCGCTGTTCGCCGCCGGCCCGTTCACGTAGCAGGCTGGTGCGCCCACCTCATACGGCCCGAGCAGCAGCCCGCCGGCTTCCTCGCGCATATACCAGCTCGCGTCGGATTCACGCAGCACGCCCATTTCGGGCAGCCCCTTGGCGCGGCGCTCCATCAGCAGCGGATGCTGTTCGGTGACGATATATTGATGCTCGACCGGCACCACCGGGATATCGAGCCCGACCATCGCACCGGTCCCCCGCGCGAAGCTGCCGGTGGCGGATACGACATGCTCGCAGGTGATATCGCCCTTGTCGGTCGACACCACCCATTCGCCGTTCGTCTTCTGCGTGATCCCGGTGACGGTGGTCTCGCGATAGATCGTCGCCCCACGGCGGCGCGCACCGAACGCCAGCGCCTGGGTGAGATCGGCGGGCTGGATATAGCCGTCGGCGGGATGCTGGATCGCCCCGAGCAGACCGTCGGTTTCGGCGAGCGGCCACGCCGCCTTCACCTCGTCGGGGGTAAGGAAATCGACGTCGACCCCGATCGTCCGCGCGACGCCGGCATAATAACGATATTCGTCCAGCCGATCGCGGCTGGTGGCGAGGCGGATATTAGAAACCCTGGAAAAACCGACATTTAGTCCGGTTTCCTCTTCCAGCGTGGGATAGAAGTCGACCGAATATTGGTGGAGCTTGCCGACCGAATAACTGAGGTTGAACAGCGGCAGCAGCCCCGCCGCATGCCAGGTCGACCCGGAGGTCAGCTCCTTGCGCTCGACCAGCACCACATCGGACCAGCCCAGCTTGGCGAGATGGTAGAGCGTGCTCACCCCCACCACGCCGCCGCCGATCACCACCACTCGCGCCGTCGTTTTCATATCGTTCCTCAGCCGGGGCCTTCGGCATCGATATGCCAAGCACCGAACCAAGGAGGAAATGGAGAGTGGCTACATCGGAATGACTTATGAGCGCTATAAGCTGAAATGCTGTCTAGCATTGCGTCATCAAGGCTCAAGGCCGTGGCGGCTGTGGGATGTTTCTCACGGCGCCGGCTCGATCTTCGGCATCGGATAGCTGCCGTCGACCAGCGGCGCCATCGGCCCGTAGAAGCGCGCTGCGAGCTGGAAGGTATCGCCGCGCGCGGTCGGCAGCCAGTTGCGCGCTTGATTGGGATCGGTCGGCCGATCGGGCTGGAGGTAGAAAGTGACGCGATTGTCGCGCACCGCATAGGCGCCGCTGGCGAGCAGATAGCTCGTCGCGCTGTAGCGGTTGAGCGCATTGGGAATGAAATAGCCCGCCGAATCGTACACCGGCAGCTCCCAGAATTCGGTCACCGGGGGAAGGTTCGCGAGATCGAGCGTCAGGGTGTAAGGTTTGGCACCATCAAGCGGCGCGCCGTGGCTGTCGCGAAAGACATAAGCGATGCTGTGCGACTGATAGGGCACCGGGGTGCCCCAGGCGACATCGTCGGCGCCCGCTTTGGCGACATAGTCGAGATCGTCGTAGAACAGGCTCGACTGCAGCCGCCAGCCGTTCATGTCGATCAACGACGCGTCGAGCGCCGCCTTGGCCTTCTTGCGCGCGAGATCGAACCCGGCCTGCGCCGCGGCGACCTGCGCTGGGGAAAGCTTCGCCGGATCGAGCAACGCCCCCTCGCGCAGCCCGAGCTTCGCCAGCCGCGCCAGCGTCGCCGTCTCCTTGACCGAGTCGGTGCGGCGGGTGAGCGACGGGTCGTTGATCGAGAGGCTCAGCAACTGGAGGAAATCGACCGCGGTCATCGTCCGCCCGTAATCGATGATCTGCCGCATCCGCGGGAAGGTTCGGTAATTTGCCCTCACCGTCGGCTGCTGCGCGAGCGGGGGCACCTTCCCGCCATTGGCCTGCCACAGCGACAGCGGCGCTGCGGCGACGCCGTGGGTCACCTTGCGCGCGCCCGCCATATCGGCGGCATCGCGCGTCGTCACCGCGACCCGCGTCGTCAGCGAGAAGCTGTTCGAGGTCGCGCGGATGATTTCGGTCGAGCGGAAACCTGCCGGCAGCTTGCCGCGCCACTGCGGCCCGACGACCAGATAGCGTTGCGCGCCGTTGCCGGTGAATTGCGATCCGACCATCAGGAACCAATTGGCGTTCTGGTCGAGCGCCTGGATGCTCCAATAGCGTTGGTCGGTCACCGCGGGCGCCTCGATCACCAGGGGATCGCGCGATACGTCGAACATCCCGCCGGCATAGAGCGTCGAGGCGTTGATCGTCGTCGCATAGCGCGCCGATGCGTCCATCAGATTGTCGTTGGCCTGCACCCGGTTGAGCCCGCGAAACGCCGGCGTTCCCTCGAGCTGGGTGAAGACGTAACGCAGCTCGTAGAAGCCCGCGATGTTGAGCCCCCAGTAGAAGGCCTCGGCGCTCAGCGCCTCGATGTCGGCATTCGACAAGCCCGCGGCAAACCCCGTCGCGGGCAAGGCCGCGCTGGCCGCGGGCGCCTCCTCGGTTGCCGACACAGGCGCGGCGGCGATCGTTGCGAAGAACACCGCGGCAGCGGCAAACAGAGAATGGCGCATCATCGACCCCGACTGGAGACACATCACGGGTCGATACTGCACAAATGAACAGCCCGTTTTACCTTAAAAACGGTACAGGGAGGCCCTGCAATCGACCAGAACTAAGCATATGTCCGGCGTCGACAGGCGGTCAAGCCATATGGTGTGCAAATGTACAGCGGCGCTCAGCCGAACAGCCGGCGGAGCCAAGCATCTGAAAAATCATCGAGAAATGCGACACGCTCGGCAGCCGGCAGCAATAATGCATGCTGCGCAAGGAACGAAGTGACCGCCGCCCAGACGATTCCGTCCAGTCGATCGGTGGCGTGATAGCCGCGCGCCGCGAGCCAGCGCGCGCCGTCGATGCCGCGGGTCCGTCGCAACACCTCGGCCAGCGGCAGCAGCTCGGGGTTGCGCACCGCGGCGGCCATGAAGGCGCTCAGCGTCGCCATTTCGGCACGCTCCTCCTGCCGATCGTCGAGCGTGATACGCGACATGAAGCTCGGTGGAGCAACGCTTTGATTTATAACCGCATTCATCGCACGCGCCTGGACGTCATAAGCGGCGTCGACGATGATATCCTCCTTGGTCGGATAGAAATAGGTCGTCGATGCGACCGACAGCCCGGCGGCGGCGGCGATCTTGCGGTGAGTGAGCGCCTCGATCCCGCCCTCCCCGCTCAGCCGGATCGTCGCGTCGACGATCTGCTGCTTGCCGGCCGGGCGCACCAATGCCGCGAGCGGCTGAGGGGCTTCGCTCGCCGGCAGCACCACGACCTCGCGCGCCGCAAGACGGTCCGCCAGCCGCGCGGTCAGCCGGATGACGCGCGCGTTGCGTGCCACCGCACTGCGATCGAGCATCGCGAGTGCGAGCACCCCTTGCCCAAACGCCGCCCAGATCTCGCGCGCTTGCGCGTCTTCCTGCGCGAGCAACGGCAACGCCTGCCAGAAATGCGCGGCGCGCTGGTTCGCGGCCGCCATCGCCGCCTGTACCGGCCGGTCCATATCGGTGCCGCGCAACAGCCGGGCGATCTCGGAGACGGTGATGCTGGCGAGCCCCTGTTCGTCGACCATGCGGCACAGGATCGCCGCCACCCCCGCCGCCGGGCCGGCGACCGCGCGCTGTTCGTCGTCGAAGGCGCCGGCCAGCCGGTCGCGGCCGGCAGCGATCGATTCGGCGAGATATTCGAGGATCGCGACGAGCAATCCCTCGCGCGTCCGGAAATGATAGACGATCGCTGATGACGACACCCCGGCGGCGGACGCCACGGCGCGCATCGTCAGCGCCCCCAGCCCGTGATCGAGCGCGAGGCGCGCCGCCGTCGACAGGATATGTTCTGCCTGATTGCTCGCCATGGTCGCCGGGGATGGCGATTAAATCCCCGGCGGGCAACCCCGCGTAAGATGACTTTACAACAATATCAGACCGATACGCTCAATTCCGCTTCCATGATCCGGCGCATTTCGAATTTCTGCGCCTTACCGGTGACGGTCATCGCAAAGCTTTCGACGATGCGGATATAACGCGGCACCTTGTAATGCGCGATGCGGCCCTTGCAGTGATCGCGCACCTCATCCGGCGTCAGCGCCGCGCCGGGGCGCGGGATGATCCAGGCGCAGACTTCCTCGCCGAATTTCTCGTCCGCCACCCCGAACACCTGCGCATCGGCGATCGCCTCATGCCCGAGCAGGAATTCCTCGATCTCGCGCGGATAGATATTCTCGCCGCCGCGGATGATCATGTCCTTGATCCGTCCGGTGATGCGGACATAGCCACGCGCATCCATCGTCGCGAGGTCGCCCGAATGCATCCAGCCGTCGGCGTCGATCGCCTCGGCGGTCTTTTCGGGCTCGTCCCAATAGCCGAGCATCACCGCATAGCCGCGCGAGCAATATTCGCCCTGCTCGCCATAGGGCAGCGTCTCGCCGCCGGGGCCGACGATCTTGGCCTGCGCGTGCGGATGCACCCGCCCGACCGAGCCGACGCGCTCCTCGATCGGATCGTCGGTCGCGGTCTGGGTGGTGAGCGGGCTGGTTTCGGTCATCCCGTAACCGATCGTCACCTCGCGCATGTTGAGCCGGTCGATCACCTCGCGCATCGTCGCCAGCGGGCACGGCGAGCCGGCGAGAATGCCGGTGCGCAGCGACGAGGTGTCGGTCGCCGCGAGCGCGGGGTGGTTGAGGATCGTGATGAACATCGTCGGCACGCCGTAGAGCGCGGTGCAGCGCTCAGCCGCGACCGCCTCAAGCACGCGTTCCGGGTCGAAGCTCTCCGCCGGATAGATCAGCCCCGCCCCGCTCGTCACCGCCGCGAGATTGGCCAGCACCATCCCGAAGCAATGATAGAGCGGCACCGGCACACAGATCCGGTCGTCCGGCCCCAGATGCAGCGTCCGCGCAGTGAAATAGCCGTTGTTAAGGATGTTGCGGTGGGTGAGCGTCGCGCCCTTGGGCAGCCCGGTGGTGCCGCTGGTGAACTGGATGTTGATCGCGTCGTCGGGGTGCAGCGCCGCCTCGGCCGCCGCCAGCGCCGCTTCGTCGGGGGTTGCGCGGAGCTTATCCCACGGCAAGAAGCCGTCATGCGCCTCCGCACCGAGCGAGACCGCCAGCCTGAGCCCGGGAACGTTCGTCGGCCAGATCGCGCGCAGCATCGCGAGATAGTCGCTCGACTTGAACCGCGCCGCGGTGACCAGCACCGAGCAGCCGACCTTGTTGAGCGCATATTCGACCTCGCTGATGCGATAGGCCGGATTGATGTTGACGAGGATCGCGCCGATCCGCGCGGTGGCGAACTGGATCACCGCCCATTCGGCGCAATTGGGCGCCCAGATCCCGACGCGATCGCCCTTCTTCACCCCGCGCACGATAAGCCCGGTCGCGACGCGATCGACTTCTGCGTCGAATTCGCGCCACGTCCAGCGGATCGCCTGATGCCGCGAAACCAGCGCCAGATCGTCGGCCCAGCGCGCCGCCGCTTCGCGCAGCGCGACGCCGATCGTCGTGTCGAGCAGCGGGGTGTCGGTCGGGCCGCGGGCAATCGAAAGTCCGGTCATCGTTTGATGTTCACCACCTGAAGCTGGGTATATTCCGCCAGCCCCTCCACCGATTGCTCGGCGCCGAGGCCGGATTGCTTGAAACCGGCCATCGGGATGTGCGGGCCGATCGCGATATGCTGGTTGACCCATACCTGCCCGGCGGCGATCCGCCCGGCAATCCCCGCGGCGCGATCCACGTCGCGGCTCCATACCGAGCCGCCGAGCCCGTAATCGGAGGCATTGGCGCGCGCGATGACATCCTCGACATCCTCGAAGCGGATCACCGGCAGGATCGGGCCGAATTGTTCCTCGTCGACGATTCTGGCGCCGTCGGTCACGTCGCGCACGATCGTCGGCTCGATGAAATAGCCGGCGCGCTCCATCGCCCTGCCGCCCGCCGCGATCGTCCCCTCGGCGCGCGCCGCTTCGAGAAAGCCCTTCACCTTCTCGAATTGCATGCGGTTCTGGATCGGGCCGATCCGCGCGCCCTGCTCGAGCCCGTCGCCGACCACCGCCTCGCTCGCCAGCCGTGCCAGTTCGGCGCACATCGCGTCATAGATATCGGCGTGGACATAAGCGCGCTTCACCGCGAGGCACACCTGCCCGCAATTGAGGAAGGCGCTGTCAAAGATCGCCTGCGCCGTCTCACGTACGTCGACATCCTCGAGCACGATCGCCGCGTCATTGCCGCCAAGTTCGAGCGTGACGCGCTTCAGCGTGTCCGCCCCGTTGGCGGCGATGCGCTTGCCGGTCGCGGTCGAGCCGGTGAAGCCGATCTTGGCGACGTGGGGATGCGCCGTCAGATGCGGCCCGAGATCATTGGCATCGGTGATGATATTGACCACGCCGGCCGGGAAGATCTCGCGCGCGATCTCGCCGAGGCGGAGCGCGGTGACCGGGGTGGTCGGCGCGGGCTTGAGCACGATCGCATTCCCCGCGAGCACCGCCGGGCCGATCTTCCAGCAGGCGACGAGCAGCGGGAAGTTCCACGCGATGATCCCCACCACTACGCCAAGCGGCTGGTGGCGCACCGCGATATAGCCGGTCGCATCGTCCTGGATAATGCGATCGGGCAGCTCGAGCGTGGCATAATGCCGCAGATAGCCCTCGGTCCACGCCAGCTCGCCCTGCGCCTCGGCGAGCGGCTTGCCCTGTTCCATCGTCAGCAGCCGCGCGAGCTCATCGCCGTTCGCCGCGATCGCATCGGCGAGCGCGACCAGCGCGGCGCGGCGTTCGGCGATCGGCCGCGCACCCCACGCCGGCTGGGCAGCGCGCGCGGCAGCGATCGCCGCGTCGGCATCGGCGGTCGAGGCATGCGGGACCGTGGCGAAGGGCTCGCCCGTCGCCGGGTTGATCACCTCGATCCGCGCGTCCGCATCGACCAGCGCGCCGCCGATCAGCATCCGATAATGAGTCATCGCTCTCTCCCGTCAGAACTTATAGCCCAAGGTCACGCCATAGGTCCGCGGGTTGCCGATATGATTGTAGATGAAGCCGAACCCGGCCAGCAGATCGACCCGCGACGTGAAATAGAATTGCTGCGCCGCATTCTTGACCCAGCCCGAAGCGGTGAAATGTCCGTCGGCGCTCTCGTAATCGACATGCGCGTCGAGCAGCGCATAGCCCTTCTGCTTGAGGATCGGCTCGTTGATCACCTCGAAATACTGGCTCGACTGATAGGCCAATGCGGGATGCACGCTGATCGTCCCGAAGCTGCCGCGCGCGAGCGTCAGGTCCGGCCCGACGTTGAAGGTGAAGGACGGGGCATTGGCGAGCTTGTGCCCGACGACATCGACCCCGCTGACCGTCCCCTGGAGGATCTTGGTCGACAAGGCACCCGCCCCGGCGTGGAGCTGGAACCAGTCGGCGATGCGCGCGGTCAGCTCGGCCTCGCCGCCGAAGATGCGCGATTTGGGGATGTTGAACAGATCCTGCGCGCCGGTCGAGGGGTTGACGTTGATGAACTGCTGGTTGCGATAGTCGTAATAGAAAGCCGCGAGGTTGAGCGTCACGCGCCGGTCGAACCAGCGCGTCTTGGCGCCGATTTCGTAGGAGGTGACCTTCTCCGCCTTGGCGACCGACACTTCGCTCGGATCGAAAAACGCCTGCGCGTTGAAGCTCGGCGCACGATAGCCGCGGCTGACGCTGGCGTAGAACAGATTGCCGTCGGCGAGCTTATAGTCGAACCCGATCTTGCCCGAGAGATTGTCGGTCGAATAGCGCGCGCCGGTGAGCGGGATATTGGTCTGAACGAAGACATCGTCGGCGCCATAGACGTTGGATTCGAAATTGCTCTGCACCCCGGTATCGTGGGTGAAGCGCAATCCACCGCGCAAGGTGAACCGGTCGGTCAATTTGAATTTTACGTCGGTATAAGCGGCGTAGCTTTTCTTGACCTGATCGAAATGGTTCTCGATCTTGCACCCCGCGAGCCCGCCGCTGAGCTGGCAATCGAGATGGTTGACCACGCCGTCGCCGTTGAGATCGCCGCCCGAGGCGACATCGTTCATGATCTGGAACGAGTTCGAATTGAACACCTTCTCGCGCGCGTAATAGAGGCCGAGGATGAAATCGAACGGGCCGTGGGTGTTGCTGGTGAGACGCAGATCCTGCGCGAACTGGCTCGCCCGATCGCCATAGGGAATTTCGAGGAATTTGTCGCCGCGCCCGTCGGTGTCTTCGGTGAAGAACAAGGTGCCGTGGTCGTAGGAGGTGATGCTGGTCAGCGTCAGCGCATCGGTCAGCTCGTAATTGGCGGTCAGCGCGACCGATTGCGTCCGCGCGATGCGGCGCGTCGCGACGTTCGAGGCGATGTGATAGCGATCGAGCCCGTCGATGCGCGACTGATCGGCATTCTGCGCGTAGATGCCGTAATTATGCGGGGTCTGCTCGCTCACCGAGCCGCGCAGCACCAGCTTGAGGCGGTCGGTCGGCTCCCAATGGATCGTCCCGCGCAATGCGAATTCGCGCGTCTCGCCGAGATCGGGATAGCCGGGCAGGACATTCTTGAACCAGCCGTCGGCGTGGCTGAACGTCCCCGCGATGCGGAACGCGAGATTGGGGGCGACCGCGACGTTGAGGGCGTCACCTCAAGCTTTGTACGCTGAACAACGATTTTCCGGACATAATGTGAACATTGGTGTCAGGCAGCGGCG